>Ga0209978_10000648_pt1 | contig 13557 bp, 15 predicted proteins | sample BentaG_FD_182805 | JGI IMG/M metagenome (GOLD analysis project Ga0209978, IMG submission 182805) | Deep subsurface microbial communities from South Atlantic Ocean to uncover new lineages of life (NeLLi) - Benguela_00093 metaG (SPAdes)... | ecosystem: Environmental > Aquatic > Marine > Oceanic >...
GGAGAGTAACCGTACGATCTCCAACTGCTGCCTTTCCCCTACGGTAAGGGTGTTCACGTAGGCTTCAGGGTCTAGAGTGAAGCCAAACCTCTCTGAGAGTTCCAGAAGTTCCTTTCTTGCCAGCGCTGTCTTCTGTAAGAAACCACTATCTCGTCCAAAAAGGAAGTTGTCTAGCACTTTCAAAGGGGGAAAGTCCAAAGGATCTTGATGAAGCATCCCTATCCCCTTTTCAATGGCCTGAGCTGGAGAGGAGAAAAGGGCCTCTTTTCCGTCTAGAAGAACCCTTCCCCCATCAGGACTCAAGTAACCAGAGAGGACTTTCATGAGGGTGGTCTTGCCAGCGCCATTCTCCCCTAACAATCCCTGGATGCTCCCCGCTTCCACGGTTAGGGAGACGCCATCGTTGGCCCGAACGGTGCCAAAGTATTTCTTGATCCCTCTCAGTTCGACTTTCATCGCTTCTCTTGCCAATGCCAAGGGAGGGGCAAAGCGACGGACCGTCACCTCCCCCCTCCCTCAAAGCGAAGATCTCTACTCGCTCGGCCCCTCCATGCCCTCTAGGAGTTGCTTCAGGTACCAGATCTGCTCATCGGTGGCTGCCTCGCCCTCCGCCAGATAGGTGGTGCCATCCTGGTAGTTGAGGGGGCCTACAAAGAGCGTGATGTCACCAGAAGCCAGCCCCGAGATGTACTCTTGGACTTGTGCCTTCTGGGCCTCGGGCAGCCCATCCCCGAAGAGGAAGCCTGCGTGGCTAGTGTCGGGATTATTGATGTCGCTCCAATCCGGGCCATTCCAATCCCAGCTCTGCTTCCAAGTGCCGTCTACCACCGCCTTGACCGTAGAGAGGTAGGCCGGACCCCAGTTGAAGTAGGGCACCCCTAGGCAGATATCGGGGGCTTCGTCGCAGGCACCGATGTAGTCATAGGGTATGGCGAAGGCGCGCGCGCCCTCATCAGCCCGTTGTTTGGCCACCACTAGCCCCTCCGTGGTGTCGATCCCAGAGATGATCACATCAGCCCCCTCATCGAAGAAGCCATTGGCCACCACTGTGGGATCGAGGGTAACTCCTGGGAGATGGAACCAGAAACCGATCCAGGTCACGATGAAGCGCAGATCCGCAGGGTCCAACCCCCGATAGTGCTCGTAGCAGTAGCGAGCCCCTAGATAGGCCGCTGAGGCCAGTCGACGGGTCTCATCGTTGATCAGGGGGCCCAGGTAAGCGATGGTCCCGCTGTCGGTCATGAGGGCGGCGGTACAGCCAGCGACGCCCTTCATGTACTCCATCTGGCCCATAAAGTTGCCTTCGTTGGATGGGGCTTCCCCGGTTAGCACATCGTCACCAGAGACGTTGATGAAGACGATCTCCGGGTACTTCTCGGCCACCCCGATGGTGTCCTCTTCAAAGGCATCAGAGGTGGTGAGGATCAGTTTAGCCCCCTGGGCCACCATATCGTCTGCCACCTGCTCCAGGGTCACCTCGCCTCCGGGGATGAGGCTCTCATAAACGACGAAATCCGACCCGGGAACGCGCTCCTTTGCGTATTCGGCCGCGACATGGTGGGCCTCGCTCCATCCATGGTCGTCTTTGGGGCCAACGAGAACGAGGCCGAAAAGAAGCTCCTCAGGGGTAGGGGTGGGTGCCGGAGGCGCTGTCGGGGTCGCTGCCGGTGTCGCCGCCCCCGCACAACCCGCTACCAGAAGAGCCGCCACTACTAGAAGGCCCCATAGGCCCATGACACGTCTAGACATCTTTTTCCCTCCTCAAATGCACTAATAGACACACTTCAGTGACGTACTCTCCGCTCCCTTTCATCACCCCCCTTTCGCTGCTTGAGGCCTGCTAGTGCTAGCAAGAGCAGAGCTCTATCTTAGGTCGCATCAGCCATCGAGCCCTCAAGTGTAGTCACTCTTTTGAGCCCTCCAAATTGGAGTGTAGCACAAACTATCAAGTTTGGCAATGGCCACAGACCTAGAGAAAAGGCACTCTAGTATGCCTTGCTGGTCCTTGGGCAATAGACTCATCCTGAGCAATTCAACTGACCAGGCTTCAGCTACCAGTTGGTCAAGAGATGGCGAGGAGATGACTCTTGTGGTACACTCACGGGGGGCTTCCATAACGTAAGGAAGAAGAACGAATTCTCTATATGTCGAGGCCAGCCTCTGATAGGCGATGTGAAGATCGGACAATGTCGCTTGCAAGTAACTGATGGGAGGGGAAACAGGTGATCAAGCCTTCTTTTAGAGATATTTTGACTGCACAACGGAATCTGGGGGACCTCATAAGGAGGACACCTCTGGAATATTCCCCTCTCCTCAGCCGCAAAACAGGCTGCCAACTCTATTTGAAACTGGAGAATTGGCAGAAGACCGGCTCCTTCAAAGTGCGGGGGGCCACCAACAAAGTGGCTAGCCTCTCGGAGATGGAAAGAGCCAAGGGGTTAGTTACCGCCTCTTCGGGGAACCATGGACTGGGGGTCTTCTACGCTGCTCGGGCCTTCGGTGGCTTGAAGGCGACCGTCTTCGTTCCCACCAGCGCCCCTCGGTCGAAGGTGGAGAAGTTACAGCAGTTCGAAGGGCAACTCGTTCTGGAGGGCAAGGACTACGACGAGGCGGATTTGATGGCACAGGAATTCGCCCGGAAGCAAGGGGCTACCTATATCCACGCTTGTTGGGATCCGGTGGGTATCGCTGGGCAGGGCACTGTGGGGCTGGAGATCATGAGCGACCTACCGAAGGTGGAGGCGCTTCTGGTGCCTGTAGGCGGCGGGGGTCTTATCTCCGGGGTGGCTATCGCCGCCAAGACGATCAACCCCCAGGTGAGGGTGATCGGCGTTCAGTCAGAGGCCTCGCCATCTGGCTTCCTCTCTCTGAAGGATGGCCGTGCTTATGAGAGGTACGAGGCGGCCCCCACTATCGCTGATGGGTTGGCCGGGGGGTTCGGGAAACTGCCCCTGGAACTGATCAAGGGACGGGTGGAGGAGATAGTTCTCGTCACCGAGGAGGAGATCCGAGCAGCGGTATTGGCTCTCTTGGAGTCGGACCAACTGGTGGTGGAGGGTTCAGGGGCCGTAGGCGTGGCGGCACTCCTCTTCGAAAAGGTGGATCTGAGAAGCAAGAAGGTGGTTGCTATCCTGTCAGGGGGCAATATAGATGCCGACCTCCTCTTCCAAATAATGGAGGAACGTTACGGATGAAAGTCTATATCTCCTGCGATATGGAGGGTATCTCTGGGGTAGTGAGTAGCGAACAAACCCACATGGGCAACAAGGAGTATGAACGGGCTCGCAAACTGATGACCGAGGAGGCTAATGCGGCCATCGAGGGGGCGTTGGTGGGCGGAGCGACGGAGATCGTGGTTAACGACGCCCATGGGAAAGGACGGAACATCCTCGTCGAGGGGTTGAACCCTCAGGCCCAACTCATATCCGGTTGGCCCAGGCCTTGGGGCATGATGCAAGGGATAGACGGACCCTTCGACGCCGCCTTCTTCATCGGATACCACGCTCAGGCAGGGACGAAAGATAGCGTCATCGCTCATACCGTTAGCGGGCGTATCTATCAGGTGAGACTCAACGGAGAGCCGATAGGTGAGACAGGGCTCAACGCCGCTCTAGCCGGCTACTTTGGTGTTCCTGTGGTCTTGGTCACAGGGGATAGGTTGCTAGTCGAGGAGGCTAAGGTCCTTCTGGGGCCTTCCTTGGAGACAGTGATCGTCAAAGAGGGGTATGGCACTCGGGCTGCCAAGTGCCTGTCGCCCCAAAGGGCTCAACAACTGATCAGGGAGGCGGCAGAGAGGGCTTTGGAGGGGGGTGGGGAACCATTTAGAGTCTCCCCTCCCCTCACTTTGACCGTGGATTTCGCAAGAGGGGTACAGAGTGAGATGGCTGAACTGATCCCCGGCGTGGTGCGTCTCGAGGGCCGCCGGGTGGAGTATACTCATGATGACTATTTGACCGTCTACAGGGTCTTCCGGGCTATGAACAGCCTGGTGGCTTAATGATCTTAGGGAGGGGTGAACGCCATCCCTAAGAGCGGCACCGACTCCAAAGCCGGGGGCCGAGATTATCTCTTGCTCTTCACCCAAGCCAAATCTGTCTCGGAGCGGCTCTGACTAGGAGTATAATGTGGAGAGGACGCCCAGCACAGACAAGAGCCTGGAGGAGTTGATCGACCGGGCCCGGCGGATGGCTTTACGCTACGCAGAGATCAGCCCCTATCGCCTGAACCCCGACCGGGATGTCTGGGAGGGGATCGTCAAGGGTATAGGGCGGCAGGCTTATACCTTCGGCTGGCCCTATTGTCCTTGACAGGAGCGAACCGGCGATCCCGTGGAGGATCGGAAGTTCATCTGCCCCTGCTACCGGCATGAGGAGGATATCGCCGAGACCGGCCATTGCATCTGCCACCTCTTCGTGAGCGATGATTATAGACCGCCGAAGATGGAAAGCCCACCTATCCGAGAGGAGGGTAGCCCCTGGCCTCGCATCGTGGTCTATGGCGCATACTGGTGTAGCGATAGTATGCGCACCAGGCGCTTCCTCAATCGCCACGGAGTCCCCTACACCCTGGTCGATGTGGATGAGGACCCGCAAGTGGCCCAGAAGGTGAGGGAGTGGAACAACGGTTTCCTCTCCACCCCCACGCTGGATATCGAGGGGCATATCGTCACCGAGCCCTCAGATGAAGAGTTGGCTAAACTTCTGGGGATAGAGGCGTAGGTTCTTGGGAGAGGTGAAAGTAGTGGTTTGGTAGTCAGTCTGAGGGTCAGAAGGGAGGCCTTTGATGCGGATAGATTTCTTCAGCCTACTATGGATCGTCTTCATTATCATGACCTTGATCCCGGCCATCAACCGCAGGCTAATAGTGATGAGCCGGCAACGGCTGATGCGGGCCATCGAGAAGAAGCGGGGCTCCCGGCTCATCACCCTCATCCATCGCCAGGAGGCGTTGAGTTTCTTGGGGATAGCCTTCTCTAGGTACATAGACATCGAGGACTCGGAGCAGGTTCTGCGGGCTATCCGCCTCACCCCCGAGGATCTACCCATAGATATCGTCCTCCATACGCCGGGAGGCTTGGTCTTGGCTGCGGAGCAGATCGCCCACGCCTTGGTGAGGCATAAGGCCAAGGTCACGGTTTTCGTGCCCCATTACGCCATGTCGGGAGGGACCTTCGTGGCCCTAGCGGCGGACGAGATCGTGATGGAGGAGAACGCCGTTCTGGGGCCCGTCGATCCTCAGTTGGGGAAATATCCTGCCGCTTCCATCCTCACCGTCTCCGAGGTTAAGGATATAAACGAGATAGACGACGAAACCCTCATCCTCTCCGATATGGCTCGCAAAGCCCAGAAGCAGGTGCACGCTTGTCTGGTGGAGATCCTTATGGCCAACGATATGCCTCAGGAGAAAGCGGAGAAGATAGCCACCGCTTTGAGTTGTGGCCAATGGACCCATGATTACCCCATCACCTTCGAAGAGGCGAAGGAGCTGGGGTTACCTGTCTCCTCCGACCTGCTGAACGAAATCTATCAGTTGATGGAACTCTTCCCCCAGGCGGCGGGCCGGCGCCCCTCGGTGGAGTATATCCCCTTGCCTTATCGCCGCGAGGAGGGGCCGGAGAAGAAGTGACCCCCTCTTTTGCCCTAGAGGGTGGCCAGGAGAAGGGACTTTGGAGATCGTCTTAGATCTAGAATTGCAGTTGGAGAGCTGGCGGGTTCTCCAGGCCCTGGGCGTCCCCTCAGGGAGAAAAGAGAAGCGGTTGGAACTAGTGGAAGAACTTTTGCCCCGAGGGCGGGAACTGGTGGAGCCGGTGATCCTCTACGACCTCTTCCCCGTGGAGGAGGTACACCCTGGAGAGGTGGTGTTGAAAGAGGTGAGGCTGAGGAGCAAGGGGTTGGCCAAACTTTGGGCCCAGGCCCAAGAGGTGGCTTTGATCCTCTGCACCATCGGGCCAGCCCTGGATGAGCAGGTCTCCGCCCACTTCGTCGCCTCTGACCCCCTTCGAGGCCTGGTCCTAGATGCCATAGGGACCGCCGCCCTGGAGGGATTGGCGGAGGAGGCTTGCCGCCTCATAGCGGAGGTAGCCAAGGGAAAACGTTGGGAGGCCAGTGCCCCCCTCAGCCCGGGGAACCTGGATTGGGGCCTGGAGGAGCAGCGGGTCTTCTTCGATCTCTTGCCCGCCAAGGAGATAGGGCTCCGGTTAAAAGAGAGTTATCAGATGACCCCTCTGAAATCGCTCTCCCTGGCCATGGGACTGGGAGAAGCGGTGCTCCCTTCGATGGAGAAGTCACCCTGTACCTACTGCTCCTTGAAGAGGAGGTGTAGATATCGCCGAGAGAAAGAGCCCCTTCCAAAATAGAAAGGGGCTTATTAAAGCGGGTTTAAGAGAGGCCTCTCACTACGCCGGCTGTTTCGCCCTCTTCTTCTCCAGATAATCCTCGATGGCCGCATGGATGGCGTCGGCCGCTAGGTTAGAGCAGTGCATCTTGATGGGGGGAAGGCCATCTAGGGCCTCGGCTACCGCTTTGTTGGTTATCTCCATCGCCTCTTCTATGGTTTTCCCCTTCACCATCTCCGTAGCCATGGAACTGGTGGCGATAGCCGCCCCGCAGCCGAAGGTGCGGAATTTGATATCCACTATCCGGTCATCCTTCACCTTGATGAATATCTCCATCAGGTCGCCGCAGATGGGGTTCCCCTCTTTCCCCACGCCGTCAGGATCTTCTATTACCCCCACATTGTGGGGGTTCATAAAATGATTCATCACCTTTTCAGAGTACATCAAGAGAGTCCCTTTCTCCCTAGTTTTATGAAGCCGTGGTGTAGAGGGGTGACATAGAACGGAGCCGCTCCACTATCCCCGGCAGGACTTCCAATAGATAATCCACATCCTCGTCGCTGTTCTCGTGGCCCAACGTTAGGCGTAAAGAGCCATGGGCTACCTCGGGAGGGATGCCCATGGCCAAAAGGACATGAGAGGGCTCAAGGGAGGCCGAGGTACAGGCGGAACCGCTGGAAGCGGCTGTGCCCATCATATCCAAGCCCAGGAGCAGCCCTTCCCCCTCTACGTAATTTATGGTGAAACTGGCGCTGTTGGGCAGCCTCTCCTTAGGGTGACCGGTCAACTGGGTATCCAGCATGGAGGAGAGGACGCCCTCGATTAAGCGGTCTCGGAGGGCTATGAGTTTGCGGTTATTCTCCTCTCGGTGCCCTTGGGCCAACTTGAGCGCTGTAGCCAACCCCACGATGCCGGCCACGTTCTCCGTCCCCGCCCGTCGGTTCAGTTCATGGGCTCCGCCGGTCTGGGGGGGGAGAAGCCGCACCCCTCGCCGCAGGTAGAGAACCCCCACCCCCTTGGGGCCGTAGAACTTGTGGGCCGAGAGCGAGAGAAGATCTACCTTAAGGGCTTCTACGTCTAGGTCTAAGGCTCCTCCCGCCTGGACGGCGTCGGTGTGGAAGGGTATCTTGTGGGCTCGAGCGATCTCCCCTATCTCGGCGATGGGCTCGATGGTCCCCACCTCGTTGTTGGCATACATGATGGTGATGAGGGTCGTCTTCTCAGTGATAGCCTTCTCCACATCGGTGGGATCGACACGGCCGTACTTATCTACTGGCAGATAAGTCACCTGAAAGCCAAAATGCTTCTCCAGTTGCTCGCAGGTGTGGCTCACGGCGTGGTGCTCGATGGAAGAGGTGACGATATGGTTTCCCTTATCCCGGTTCCAGAAGGCTATCCCCCGAATGGCCAAATTATCGCTCTCCGAGCCGCAACCGGTGAAGATTATCTCCCTGGGGGTGCAGTTTAAGGTCTGGGCCACATCGGCCCGGGCCTCATCTATCGCTTTGCGCGCCTCCTGTCCTAAGCGGTAGACGCTGGAGGCGTTGCCGTACCCCTCGGTGAAGTAGGGGAGCATAGCCTCCACCACCCGAGGATCCACCGGGGTGGTAGCCGCATGATCCATATATACCGTACGCTTGGCCATCCTTTTAGACTCCTTCGAAAAGTTCGGTACTTAGATACCTTTCCCCTGTATCGGGCAAGACTACGACGATCAGTTTACCTTCGTTCTCTGGCCTCTTGGCTACCTCTAAGGCGGCGAAGGCGGCAACGCCAGAGGAGAATGGGCTACCCGGTGCATCCAGATGGCGTGGAGACCGGGGTAGCAGAAGAGTACCTCCAGCGTGCTTTTGGCTGCTGGATCTCTGGCGAAGATGATCTCGATATCCTCTCGAAGCAAAGCGAACATCTCTTGTAGAATACCTCTGGAGCGAGAAACTGTCTCCTTGGCGTATTCTGGGGTTAGGTTTTCTACCCTGTCGCACTGGGCCATTTTTATGCTAAGTCAGCTAAGGTGGTGGAATCCAATATCTCAGCGATGCCGTCGCGCACCCTTTTCCAGACTACCCGGTGGGAGCAGTTTTCGCTCACCTCACAACACTCCAACTCCACCGACTCCAATAGACACTCCACAGGAGCGATGGTTACCTCCAAGGCCCGCATTATCTGGCCCATGGTAATGGCCTCGGGCTCCTGGGCCAGGGTATAGCCGCCCTTAGCCCCGCGCTTGCTCTTCACCAGACCACCCCTTCTCAAGGGAGCGATGATCTGTTCCAGATAGGCGAGGGAGAGGCCCTGGCGTCGTGCCACCTCGGAGAGAGGGGTATGACCCTGGCCGAAATCGCGCGCCAACTCGGCCATCACGCGAAGCCCATATTCCCCTTTAGTGGTGATGCGCATAAGTAATTCCTAGTAAAATAGTCGGAAATAATAATACCATATTTGGTCTTATTTGTCAAGAGTGATCTTGACAGAGCCCAGAAAGTGTAGTAGAATTTAATTAGACCTTTCACCGGTGTGAGGTCGTTATGCCTCACGCCTTTTTTGGAGGAGATGGGGTAGATGAAGACGGTCTATTTCAGGAGCGAATTGCTTTTCCCTCACGAGTGCGTCTCTGACCTGATGGATATGAGGGACGGCAAGTGGCAGAAGTTAGTAGCCCGAGTGGCCTCCCTGCCAGATACCCATGAGGATAGTCTAGCCTTCTCCTTGATGATGATCAGGCTTTGTGGCTGCCTCCGGTGCAACCCAGGTAGTTATAAGGCCTCCTTGGGCTGCTCTGATTGCGCGCGGCGGATGATCGGAATGCTCAAGCAATCGGACGTGAAACTCATAGAGCGTTTCCGTCGGGCGAAGGAGGATGTGCGGCGCTACCTAGCGGGTGAGCCAGTGGAGATGGTAGAGTAGCGGATTCTTCGAAGGGTGGGAGCCGCCTATCAATGATAGGCGGCTCTTTTTTTGGGGCTTCCCGCTCGCTTGCCTCGGTGGTATAATAATAGATGGGAGGAGGGGAGATGAGGAAGGTAGTGATCGACGGCGATCACCTCACCATCGAGGATGTGGTGGCGGTGGCCGAGGGAAGAGCGGCGGTGGAACTGGCCTCTCAGGATAGGGTGCGCCGTTCCCGTCAGGCGGTGGAGAGGCTGTTGGAGAGCGGGAAAGTGGTATACGGCGTCACCACCGGGTTCGGCCGCTTCGCGGATAGGATCATCGAGCGGGGACAGGCGGCCACTTTGCAACGGAACATCGTCCTCAGCCACGCGGTGGGCGTAGGGCCCGTTTTGGATGAGGGGACGGTGCGAGCCCTGATGCTCATTCGGGCTAATACGCTAGCCAAAGGCTATTCGGGGGTTCGCCTGGACATGCTGGAAACGTTACTCGAGATGATAGATCGTGGCCTTATCCCCGTAGTTCCCTCTCAAGGCTCCCTGGGCGCCTCAGGAGATTTGGCCCCTCTGGCTCATATGAGCCTGGTGCTCATAGGCGAGGGGGAGGCCTATTATCGAGGGGAAAGGGTAGCCGGGGGCGAGGCCATGAGAAGGGCTGGGCTAGCCCCCCTTGAATTAGCGCCTAAAGAGGGGGTGGCTTTGACCAACGGCACAGCGGTGATGACCGCCATAGGAGCGTTGACCATCCATCGAGCCCAGAACCTCACCCTTGTGGCCGATATCGCAGGTGCTTTAAGCCTGGAGGCTTTGGAGGGGGGGCCCCAGCCTTTTGAAGACCGGATCCATCAAGTCCGTCCCCATCCCTATCAGATAGAATGCGCAGACTATATCCGTCGCCTTCTTGAAGGTAGCGAACTAGTACGGGGGTATGATCCTTATAGGGTACAGGATGCTTATAGTTTGCGTTGTATCCCCCAAGTCCATGGGGCGGTGCGGGATGCGGTGGCCTACGCCCGTCGGGTGGTGGAGATCGAACTCAACTCCGCCGATGATAACCCCCTCCTCTTTTGGGAGGATGGAGAGCCTTTAGCTCTCTCTGGGGGCAACTTCCACGGGGAGCCCATAGCCTTGGCCATGGACTACCTGGCTACGGCCATGGCCGATTTGGGCAATATCTCTGAGCGGCGGCTGGCGCGGCTTCTGGACCCCGCTCTAAACGGGGGGCTCTTGCCCGCTTTTCTGATCGAGGAGGGGGGGGTTAATTCTGGCCTTATGCTTCTCCAATGCACCGCTGCCGCCTTGGCCTCGGAGAACAAGGTGTTGGCTCACCCTGCCAGCGTTGATAACATCCCCACCTCGGCTAATACCGAGGACCATGTGAGCATGGGAACCATCGCCGCCCGCCAGGCTCGGGAAGTCACAGGCAATGTGGAGACTATTTTGGCCCTGGAGTTGATGGCTGCGGCCCAGGCTATAGATTTCCGTCGTCAAAAGAGAGCCCTCCAGTTAGGCCAAGGGACCGCTCCTGCTTATCAAGCCACCAGGGAACTCGTGCCCTTCATCGAGAAAGACACAATTATGTATCCCCATATCGAGGCTATACGACAATTGGTGGGCAGTGGCGAGTTGGTAAACGGAGTTTCAGAAGCATTGAATGTGCTTTGATGGTCGCTGTGAGCAGCGGCGCAGTACGATGTCGGATTGTCAAATATAGTTCACGTCAGGCCAAAAACCATGGTTTCAAGAAGGTAGAAGAAGGAGCGGTTATCACAGCCGGGAGTCTTAAGGGGGGTGCAAGATGGCGGTGAAGACAAAAGGGCTGGTTAGGGCTCCTCGGGGCACCACGTTGACCTGTAAGGGCTGGGGGCAAGAGGCCGCTATGCGGATGCTGATGAATAACCTGGACCCCGAGGTGGCGGAGAGGCCGGAGGAACTCATCGTCTACGGTGGCCGGGGGAAGGCGGCTCGCAACTGGGGATGTTATGAGGCTATAGTGGCCACCCTCAAGGGGTTAGAAAACGATGAGACCCTCTTGGTGCAATCCGGTAAGCCGGTGGGCGTTTTTGCGACCCATCCCGATGCGCCTCGGGTACTTTTAGCCAATGCTAACCTGGTTCCCGCCTGGGCCACTCAGAAGCATTTCGATGAACTAGACACTCAGGGGCTCATTATGTATGGCCAGATGACCGCTGGCTCGTGGATCTACATCGGCACCCAAGGCATCCTCCAAGGGACCTACGAGACTATGGGGGCCGCAGCCGAGAGGGCCTTTGGGGGCAGCCTTAAAGGGAAGTTCGTCCTCACGGCGGGGTTAGGAGGGATGGGAGGAGCCCAGCCCTTAGCCATCACCATGAACGAGGGGGTGGGGCTCATCGTGGAAGTGGACCCGGCCCGGGCCCAGCGCAGGCTAGATACAGCCTACGTTGACCTGGTGGTTAAGGACCTCGATGAGGCCTTGGAGTTGGTACAAGAGGCCCTGGGCAAGAAGGAACCTCGCTCCGTGGGGCTGGTAGCCAACGCAGCGGATATATACCCTGCGCTGGTGGGGCGAGGAGTGATACCCGATCTGGTGACCGATCAGACCCCGGCCCATGACCCTCTCAGTTACGTGCCCAGAGGCGTTTCCTTGGAGGAGGCAGATGGATTGAGGGAGAGAGACCCCACCGAATATACCCAGCGGGCTATCGAGTCGATGGGGGTTCATGTCCAGGCGATGTTGGAGTTCCAGAAGAAGGGCGCGGTGGTCTTCGACTATGGGAACAATATCCGGCAGCGGGCCCTGGAGGCCGGGGTGAAGCACGCCTTCGACTTCCCTGGTTTCGTCCAGGCCTATATCCGACCCCTCTTCTGCCAAGGGAAAGGCCCCTTCCGTTGGGTGGCTCTCTCCGGTGATCCTCAAGATATCTACCGGACCGATGAGGTGGTCACCAAAGAGTTCGCTTACGATGAGCATCTGGTGCGTTGGATAAAGATGGCCCAGAAGAAGGTAGGGTTTCAGGGGTTGCCGGCTCGCATCTGTTGGTTGGGATATGGTGAGCGGGCCAAGTTTGGCCTTCTCATTAACGAGATGGTCGGCCGGGGAGAGATATCGGCACCCATCGTCATCGGGCGGGACCATCTAGATGGAGGCTCCGTCGCTTCCCCTAACCGAGAGACGGAGGGGATGAGGGATGGCTCCGATGCCATCTCTGACTGGCCTCTCTTGAACGCCCTCTTGAATGCCGTCTGCGGAGCCACCTGGGTCTCCTTCCATCATGGCGGCGGGGTGGGGATTGGTTATTCGCAGCACGCCGGACAGGTGATCGTTGCCGATGGCACACCGGAGGCGGCGGTGCGACTGGAGAGGGTTCTCACCGCCGACCCCTGGACAGCCATCATCCGCCACGTAGACGCCGGATACCCGGAGGCGATAGAGGCGGCAAAGAAGCATGGCCTCAAGATACCGATGATGAAATAACCAGGTGACGCCATCGTCGAAAGGACGCATGAAGGTCGATCTATTGATCCATAGCGCAGGGCAACTTCTCACCATCGCCTCCGAAGGCTCCAAAGTCGGCCCGGCCATGAGCGATCTGGGCCTCATCGAGGATGGGGCCCTGGCCATTAAAGATGGACACATCGCCCTGGTGGGCAGAAGTGGTAAGGTCAGGGCTCAGGTGGAGGCGAAGGAAGAGCTGGATGCCTCCGGCAAAGTAGTTACACCTGGCTTCGTGGACCCCCATACCCATCTGGTCTTCGCAGGCTCCCGAGTCGAGGAGTTCGAGATGCGCCTGAAGGGAGCCATCTACCTGGAGATCATGGCTGCTGGTGGGGGGATCATGAGCACCGTGCGGGCCACCCGCTCTGCCAACCTGGAGGAGTTGCTGGCTCAAAGTCGGCAGCGGCTGGATAGGATGTTGGCTCATGGCACCACTACAGCAGAGGTAAAGACGGGGTATGGACTTAACACGGCCCAGGAGTTAAGGATGTCGCAGGCGATTAAGAGCCTCGATGAGACCCACCCTGTCGACTTGGTAGCCACCTTTCTCGGCGCTCATGCCATCCCCCAGGAATACAAAGGGCGAAGCGAAGAATATATGGATATGGTGGTGAAGGAGATGCTTCCTCAAGCTGCCAAGGAGGGGGCGTGCTTCTGCGACGTCTTCTGCGATGAGGGCGCTTTCACCCTCGCTCAGTCTCGGCGGGTGCTGGAAGCGGCCAAAACCTGGGGTATGGGTTTGAAGATCCACGCCGATGAGTTCAAAACCTTGGGGGGAGCGGCCTTGGCGGCGGAACTGGGAGCGACATCCGCTGATCATCTGATTTGTACCCCTGAAGAGGAATTGAGGCTCTTGG
>Ga0209978_10000650_pt1 | contig 13556 bp, 13 predicted proteins | sample BentaG_FD_182805 | JGI IMG/M metagenome (GOLD analysis project Ga0209978, IMG submission 182805) | Deep subsurface microbial communities from South Atlantic Ocean to uncover new lineages of life (NeLLi) - Benguela_00093 metaG (SPAdes)... | ecosystem: Environmental > Aquatic > Marine > Oceanic >...
ATAAATGTTATCCTTAAATAGAACATTTGTAATAGATGCTATCTACATTTATGCTTTTTTTTAGAAATCATGTTACAAAAGTATCAAATATTGAAAAAATTTAGGCAACATTTAACAATCCAAGCGAGAAATCCCCAACATTTATGTTGTAGGATGAATCGCTTGGACAACGTAGCCTTAAAACGCCGATAGGCGTTTTCTTCCCCTCGAGGGGAAAGCCACGTAATTTATTGCGTGGAAGGGGTGGCGAACAATAATGGAATATACAAAAGAGTGGGAGACGAATAAATAGATTTGTGTATTTTAGATTTGCAAACTATTTTAAAACAATAAATGCATTGAGAACTTGCCACCCCTATCATTAAGCTCATATGTTTCGCCAAAACTATGTAGTTTTTTCGATATGGATGGTAAAAAAATATTTTTCTTTTAAATGGCGATTTTTCAACATTTTGTAAAATAAAGAGAAAATCAATGAAATTTATTAAACCTGTATAGTATTAACATATACAGGAAATCATTCGATATATGATCATCTATGGCAGGTAGAAAGAATTGGATAAAACAAATGAAGGCGTTGAGGAGGAATACAAAATAATTAAAGGTAAAAACCCAGTTCTATCCAGAAGAAATATCTTCTTTATCATCGTTTCATTCATGGTGATCGTGTTATTCTATTTTCTTCCCACCCCAGATGGCTTAAGGCCTGATGGAAAGATGATGATTGGCATTCTTCTCATGGGAGGTGTTCTTTGGATTGCAGAACCCATACCGCTTGCTGTTACTGGCCTATTGATAATGATAATTCAACCAATACTGGGTATCATGCCTGCAGGAGATGTCTTCTCCTCATTTGGAAATCAGGCAGTATTTTTCTTGATAGGTGCGTTTATCCTTGCTGGTGCTTTAGAAAAACATGGGCTACATAAAAGAATCGCTTTGAAATTCCTTGGTTATTTTGAAAAAAAACCTAAAATGTTTACCTTTGGAATAATGATTTCTTGTGCTTTTTTATCGTTTATTATGCCCGAACACGGTGTTGCTGCCATGTTTTTGCCAATTGTAGTATCAATTCTTATCGCCATGAGAATAACGCCAAGAAAAAGCAATTTTGGAAAAATAAGTATGTTAAGTATTGCTTATGGATGTTCCATTGGTAGTCTTGGTACACTTATCGGGGGTGCAAGAAACCCATTAACAATTGGCATGCTTGCAGATTTAGAACAACCAATTATTGTATCATTTTTTGATTGGATGACGTATTCAATGCCTGTTGTATTTATTTCTTTGCCACTTGTTTGGCTTATTTTACAGATTTCTTTCCCAATAGAAATCAAAAATATTGCATCTGCCAAAACAGAGATCAATCGTCAAGTAAGCAGATCAGGAAAGATGGGGAAACATGAACTAACTGTTTTATGTATAATGATTTTCACTGTTATTCTCTGGATTTTTGTCTCCTCACCAACGTATTTTAGTCTTGCAGTCATTGCAATACTTGGTAGTATTCTCTTGTTTTTTACAGGATGTATTACTTGGAAAGACGTTGAACAAAGAGTTCCATGGGGAATAATACTTCTTTATGGGGGAGCAATAACACTGGGCATTGGCATGCAAAAAACCGGTGCTGGAGCTTGGATTGCCCATCTGCTCTTTAATGTAGCCGGGAACAATCCTTATCTTGTAATATTTGGACTGATAATTCTTACTATTCTACTAACAAATATTATGTCAAATGTAGGGGCAGTCGCAATACTTCTACCCATAGGAGTAGCAATAGCCACAGAGATTCCTGGAGTAAGTCCCCTTCTTGCTTCTATGCTCATTGCACTTAGCGGAGGTCTTGCGTTTATGTTTGTTATTGCAACACCAGGCAATGCTATTACTTACTCTGCAGGATATTTCTCAAGCAGAGATCTACTCAGAGCGGGTGTTGTTGCAAATATTGCATGTATCGGAGTTATTTTTCTTGTAGCAATTATTTACTGGAAAGGAGTGTTGGGTCTATGAAAAATACATATATTAAGAGGCTGAGGGAGATTATTTACCATGTTTAAGAATATTTTAATACCTATTTCTTCAGAATTTTATCAAAAAGAAATCTTCCAAACAGGGGCATTTCTCGCTGAAAAATTTGATAGTACGATAAAATTGATATATATAATTGAGGAAAAAACGTTAGATCAAACAGAAAAACGTTTAGATTCATATAGAACAGATTTTGATAAAGCAGAAACGAAAAAAGAAATAATTAGAAAACACATTCATGCAGCAGATACTATTGTTTTTGATGATGCGAAACTTTTTTTCAAAAATATTCCTTTTAATGAGGAGGTGATAGAGGGAGCGTTTAGTACTGTCATAAAAGGTCAGCTTAACAAATATAAATATGATTTGATTCTCATGGGTTTTGAGAAAGAATGTTTGTTACATTACCGTCTTTTTGAGGAAGTGGATATTCCCATATGGGTAGAATCAGGTACCGACGAGAAAAGTATACTTGCAGTTTGTTCTAATCTCGCACCAAATCAAAAAGTACCAGAGATGAGCCTTCGTCTTTCTAAAACCCTGGGATGGGATTTACATATGGTATATGTAGTTGATATCCAGGATGCTGTTGAAGTAGACAGCAATGGAAAAAGATCAGAAAAGAAATCGGAAAATGCGTTGCTTGAAAGAGGGCAGCAGTTTATTTCTGAGATGGAGAAAAAAGGAATCGATGTAACACTTGTAAAAGGTAGTTTGGAAAAAGAAACTGCAAAGGCTGCTGAAGATATTGGAGCAGGGCTTGTAATTTTAGGAAGAGAGCAGAAAAAGAAAAGCATACTGGGCATTCCTGTAAAAGGTATGAAGAGAAAGATGGCAGAGACATGTAAGTATTCGATACTGTTTGTTAATTAGATGTTTCTATTTCTGTATTTCTTGGAGATTTAACGGAAGGAGGTTTTTAAAAGAACTTCCACACCATAAGCTCATCTTCAGCATCGTTATCGAAGATATCAATTGCAACAACCTTTATTGTCTGCCTGAAAAAAGCATTTTGTGTCCAAGTAAAATTATAAGGGGCAGTATTATCTGTTCCCATTTTCTGATCACCGATGAAAAATTCCACTCTATCTACTCCAGAAGAATCAGTTGCATCAACCATGACGTCGATATCACCAATTATAAGAGTTGTTAGGAAAGGTATGATTTCTCGATTCATAAAATAGAAATAATTCTGCTTAGGGAATGTAATCTCAACAACAGGTGGTTCAGTATCTCCTCCATCCACAACTATCATTTTTTCAAGTGTACTGAAATCTCCCCATTCGTGTTCATCGTTATAGCCTTTTACTCTATAGTAATACGTTCCATTTTGTTTTCCTGTGATTTCATAGTAATCATCGGCAATAGAATCTGAAAGGGTAGTAATTGTTTCAAAGTCTGCAACTGGTGAAATATCATCGACATAAAATCCCTCTCCAGTTACTTCATCATCGGTTGTGGATCGAAAGCGTACAAAAACAGACTCATCAGCATAATCACTGAGATCGTATTCTTTGTATTGCCAAGCTCCAGATTGCCCGGTAAATTTGTCCAACACCTCGTAGTTGCGACCATTTTTACTTACCTCAACAAAAGCATAATCCCAATTTTATTCAATAGTATACCAGCACCAAAATGAAAAAGATGTGTCTTCACTAATTGGGATGGGATAGACGCTTGTCATTGAGGAAACGTCGTTGTTTGTTCTACGTGCCTTATAACTTTGTATTCCGGAGTGATACCTTGATGTATCTAAAGAAAAGCCATTAAGATTCCACATATCAGAATCATCTTCTGCATCATCTGTTAATAGAGATAATCCTGTTAGTTCATCAAGTTGAAAATATTCTGGTTCTGCATCTGGATTCTGTTGTTGCCATGAAACAATATAGTCTCCATCAGGATCACTTAGCATATCATCGATTTCTGGTGGAATTACTCTTGAGACAACATTGTTTTTAATATTTTCTGCCTCCTGAAGAAGGTAGAGTGCTCCATCAAAGTTTTCAGCACAAATCTGATCAAGATAACTCGCAGATGGATGGTATGAAGAACATGCCTCAATGGTATATGCAAAGGTTGTTCGCCCCTGGATATAATGACTATATCCATATGCCCAGTCTGTTGTATCTCCTGTGGTGCCATATAGGGTGCAACTTTGTTGGGGTGTATATGTTCCTGATCCGCTTTGGCGTGTTATTCGCGAAGCAATCTGCTGTCCAACTTGAGACATATAAGTAACATCAGGGGCAGAGCTTGGAGTGTAACCCCACGGCCATATGACAAGCTGACCATGGGTATGCCACGTAATGGTGGCACATATGTTATTCTGAAGAAATACATCACGTATCGCTTGTGTTTCAAGCTCGGACTCAGGTCTAGGGCCACAATAGGTGCCGTAATCAGAGTTATGAGTCACAGAACCCGGACCAATCGATCCCCAAGCTCCCCAGGGATCTCCATTGCTTGAGCCACCATAATTCCGGTTATTATCAACACCATACGTACCAAACTCTGGGAAAAAACGTCTGTTTTTCCGCCAGTCATGACCTTGATCATGACAATAATAATAGCCGTCAGGGTTTACACACGTTACAAGCCATAACCTACGGTTATCAACGACATCAGTAATGTCAGGATCTACACCATATTGGGAAGTGAGTTGATCAGCGATGTGTAGGCATATTTCAACGGTCGGCCACTCTCTTGCATGATGAAGACCCATATAAAACACTCCTGGTTCTCCTTCATCAACACCAGGGTTATCTGTAATCTCCAGGCACCAGATATCACGACCTTCATAGGTAGTGCCTATGCTATAAAGACTGGTTATATCTGGATAATTATCTGCGATATCTTGCAGTATCTGCTCCATTTCAGCAAGAGTATGATATTGGCCTGCAACACTTTGGCTATAAGCATCTACATCCCAAATGAGAACAGAATAATTAATATTTGAGTTTGCAATTTCATTGAGTCTGACCCGAGGAATAATAATATCAATCCATTCACCTGGTCTGCCTCCTGCTACCTCTACACCTCGTGGAATTAAGGCAGGTACTTCTGTTGTATCAATTCTTACTAAAACATTAGTAAAAAATGGATTGTAGCCGCATTCATCTATAATTGTTGATTCAGGTGGTTGTTCCTCGCCTCCATTTACTGATAAAGAAGTAGCTATCAACAACGCAAAAACCAAAATGCAAATTAGTTTGCTTTTCATATTTATCATCTCACAATATTTTTATTATACTAAATATTGTATATATATACTTCGTTGTAATAAATATTTCTCCTAATTTAGGAATATCCTCCAATCTGCAAACTAGGGTCGCCTAGAAGAACAAATTCCTCAACAGTTTTACAGTCCAAGAGGGTTGCTGACGAGTCATTATCCTCCCAATTATTAATCTGAAAGATAGCTATTAATATTTGCTGTTGTATCTCCAATAAATAAAATTGATGAGACGCGAGTGTTTCATCTTCAGGGATTATCAATGTGGTACGTTTTTATATGCGATTTGTGGATTTCAGCTCTCCATGAATATTGCCGTTTGGCATAGTGGCATCGATCTTGACGAGGTTTCCAACAGATGGTGCATAATGATATTCAAAGAAACCACCAATTATCGGTGAGATCTTCCATGCATCAAAGGGCCCCGCTTCAACAGTAATACTTTCTTTACTCCAGCACCAAAACGCAAGGGGCGTCCATGAATAATGGGTTTGAAATGTTACAGGTATCTTGATAAGTCCAAAGATCCCGCCCATTTGTACGTTCATTTCTATATCGATATCCGGTAGTGACCAGGTTTTCAGTGTGTATAATGGAAAATCAAAGAGAGGAAAAACAGTACTCAAATCACCATCTAGGGTCAATTTAAATGGAATTGGAAGTGGTATAGGGATTGGGAAAATTTTTGCCATGGTGATGCCTTTTATTTCAGCAGAAACATCTTCAATTTCTAAATCAGATTTGGTAAAAGTAATGGTTCCTGTAATACGAGTTAATGCAGGTTTAAATGTGCCTGTAACCCATAATGTCATAGATGATGAAGAAAGATAAATTTCATAATCTGCAGTGAGTTTACCTTTAAAATCTACCTCGTAGGTACTCCCGCTCGTGCCATCGACAGTCAATTCAAAATCATCTATTTTTCCATCCATAAACATCTTTTGACCACTTACGTCGTAATCTACAGTAAAATTATTTATTGTGTATGTCCAACTATCACCATCACTCCAAGTAGGGACATCATCATCAAAATTAGTAGTTTCGTTCGATATCTGTTTAATCTTAGTAGGTCCAGCTACAGCTGCAACACTCAACATCACTAGCATACAAACCACAATTCCTAGGATTTTAGTCTTCATATTTATCCACCATGTATTGTCAATTACAAAAATACCTATTTAAATCTATCGAATGAATGATATGCAGTGAAACGATCGTGATTGAACTTTTATTTCATAAGAGAAGAATAGGGTCATAGTAAATGTTGTAGAAGTGAAATCCATATAACAGCGTGTCAAATGTCTCAGTAGATGAATTTATAAAGAGATATTCCTCCGAATTCGTAACATATAAATCGTGCTATGATATCCTCCTATGGGGATCGGGATGAGATGTCCACATTGTAAAAAAGATGATAGGGTAGTGAAGAGAGGCACTCGTAAGAATAAATATATGACAAAGCAACAGTATTGGTGCAACAGATGTAAAAAATATTTTGTAGAGCACAATGGCTTCCAGGGGATGACCTATCCTAAGGAGATCATTGTAAAAGCAGTGCATTTGTATGAAGAAGGTCTTTCTCTCAGTAAAGTAAGAGATTACATATGGCAGCATGAAGGGTTCTATCTTTATGACAGTACAATTCTTTACTGGGTGAAAAAATATGCTGATTTGCTTTCAAATTTTGAGAGTAAGTTGAAGCCCAGGGTAAAAGGAAGGGTTCATACAGATGAAATATATGTAAAAGTGAAGGGCAAAAGGTATTACTCTGTTAACTCAGTAGATAGTGGAACCAAATACAATCTTGCAACTACTTTTACAAAGCATAGAACCAGGAAAAAGTGCAGAGAACATTTCAAGAAATTAAAAGGTAAGATAGGAGATCAAGTTAAGGAAGTTTGGAAAAAAGAGAAAGATAAACCGGTTAAGGAAAGGAAGCTTATAGTTTTTGTTTCAGATAAATTCGAAGGCTACAAGATAGGTTTCACTTACTGTTTCTATAGGTTTGCAGCGTTGGTTCATGGTGTTCCAATTGCTTGTAAGAAATATGGTCTTGAGCATAATAACAATGCGATAGAGAGGCATAATGAGGATTTTAGACAAAGATATAAAGTGACGAGAGGATTCAAAAGTCCTGAATCAGGGGGGGCTTTTGGTGGGTTGAGACGTATAATTTTTAATTTTGTCAGAACGCATCAAGGTTTAGGTAAAACACCTGCTGAAGCTGCTGAATTAGATCTCCACTTGGGTAGAAACAGGTTGTTGGATATCATAAAAATTTTTTTTGTTTTGCCAATGTTCTCTCTAGTTTTAGTAGGCTATCTGTCTATCCATGGGGACGACCAAGTAGGCTTTGGTTGAAAATGGTCTATCCACAGAATTGACTTGGAAAATTATAGGATGTTATTTATTTCGAGGAATATCTTATAAAGAAAACGTTTAAATAAAATCAAAGTATTGTAATTCTATACATTTATATTTAAATATCTTATTTCTAGTGATGCTTGGGGAGGAAAACCGTACGGATTTACTGATATATGGCTCAGTTGACTAAATTATACTTCATTATATATTCAGATATTTGGTGGGGAAAGATGCCTTTAATACGCATCACAAAAGTGATGGGGAATAAATTATGAATTATCCGACAACCTGTTTATTTCGTGGACGGGAAGCTTATGTATAGACACCAGGGATTTTTCTGGATGTCCACATATTTTCATCTAATGTATCATAGATGTCATCATCAGAGACACTTACCAGTTGTTTTTTATCGATAAGATGCCTTCTTGTTCCATTTGCCTCTCTTGAATATCTAAGTATTGTGTCTTTTCTGAGTCGCCAGTAATGCGTTCGCCATTCTCTGCCGTCATACAGTGTGGTTACCTCTCTTTCGGTTGTAAGAATCCCTCCCTCTTCTAAGATGTAGAACATCTGTCTGTCTTCAGGTTCAAGTACGTTATCAATTACTCGGTCGTCGAATCCGAAGATATCCAAGACAAAACCAGCATCTCTTTGTGCCTCATCGATGTCGATACCTATTCTATTTGCGATAGCTTTCGTTAGATTATCCAACGTTATAACATCCATAAAAAACTCCTCTCCTTTCTATATCTTTTTATTTTAAAGCCATAAGTTTTTTTTAAATTTTTCCCCATTATATTTATTTTATTTGTTCTATTATATAAAACTTTCTACATATTTAGTCTCTAAGAATGGAAATTTTCGTTAGAAAGCAAAACCACCATCACATTTTTTATAGAGGGAACATGATTTAATCCCATCCCAATTTGAATGATGTTTACACCGTGATTACAATCTACTCCTTGTGTCTTTTGGTTTTTAAGTAAAAAAGATTTAAGTTTATCTCTTGGGATGACTGTCTTGATTAGAATTAGACTTTTTGCAATATTGTTGGTGGCGTAATCAGCCCGTTGCTTGCGAATCTCTTCCTGCATTATGCGTTCGATGAATGGATGCAGAGGAATTATTCATCGATTCTTTTCGAACGTTATGCCGATGATATCATTGTGCATTGCAGGAGTGAGAAACAGGCTCGGTGGATTAAAGTGATGATAGAGAAACGATTGGTTCAATTTGGACTGGAGCTTCATCCTGAGAAGACAAAGATTGTTGACATGAGATATGGCAAGGAAGGGTTTGACTTTCTTGGATTTCATCACAGACAGGTTATGTCTCATAGATACAAGAAACGATATACACTTAAATGGCATAAAAATAGGCAAAAAACCTTATGAAAATAAGAGAAAAACACAAGATAATGTAAGGTTTAGCGTGATTTCACACGTTAAGATGGAAAAATGAATAAAACAGAAGGTTATTCAAAGTCCTCAATATAATAAGTTCATATAAATTGTTCTGTAAATAAAATTTCCATTTTCCATAAAATTTATAAACAGTGGATCATAATAGTATAGTAGAATGGCAAAAAACAATTGCAGGAAAAAAGAACTGGACAAACAGAGAACTGAATGGCGGAAAAAACATAGAACGCTCAACGGAAGAATCATTCTCTATCCTGAAAAACCTCCAGAACACATAAATGCAAGAGGAAGCAAAATGTATAATTGGTTCTGGAAGAGGATACTGTTAGAGACAAAACTGCAGGAGATACCAGCGATTATTTCTGCAGTTAGAAATCAAATAAAAAGAGAATCAGATAAAAAAAAGATACAAGTATTTCGAACAATGATTGGAATGGCAGAAGATGCCTATCAGTTGAAAAGATTGGAAAATATCAAGGATTATGATTCAGAACTTATGCTTGGGAAAAAACCGGTATATAACTCGGAACAGGGAGTGACCTATAAAGGCGGCAATATTTATACGACTGATTATAATGAAGATGAAAGTAAAATCATTGTCCGTGACATTGAAGGTATTATTGTCGATGCGCTTTTTTCGGAAGATAAAGAACTGAATGTGCAACTGAAAACAATTAGGAACAATACTTATAAAAACTGGGATTATATGGAGAAACTGTAGTTCGCCAATAGATAATATAATGAGGAGAAGTTTTTTTAGATTATTTTTTGATATCATGATCGTATCTTCTGTGAAACGCTTTTCTCTTGCATAGTATCGTCATATGACGAATAAAATAAAGAAAAGTATAAAACTTAGTAAAAAGATTTGTTGTTGAGGAGAGTACGGTGGGAATATTATTAGAGGAAAAGTGGGAAACAACTCTTTTTTATTTAGCGACACTAACGATAGTTTTTATTTTGGGTTGTGTTGTACGATTGCTGCTTGCTTGAATACGCTTTCTAGATAATATAAGCAATTATAAATTATCTTATTTTAAAGAACACAAGCCTAATTATCACAAGATTAATATACACAATTACTATATCCATATTGTGCCCCCTAAATTGAAGTGTGAAATCATGGCTTATATAGAGATTAAGACAATCAAGGGAAGAAAGTACAAATATCTTAGAAAAAGTGTCAGAGAAGGAAACAAGGTACGTCATATTACAATCAAATGTCTTGGACCCGTAGATCCTATTTACAAGACTGGGAGATCTCGTAAGACTAATGCATCAATTTATATCAGATCGTTAGACCATATGGAACTCAAGATTTTAAAAAAAGCAACGAAATCAAATATTGCGTTTACACGGGATAGAGCTAAAATCCTTTTACTTTCTTCAAAAGGATTTTTTGCTGGTCAAATTGCAGATAAAATGGGTTGTGAGGCACGTAAGGTAAGAAAAGCAATTAAAGCATTTAACAAGGAGGGTTTAAATGCTTTACAAAGAGGGAAAGCAAATGGTGCTAAACCAAAGTTTACCAAAGAACAACGTGCTAAAATGTTGATGATTGCATCAACAGAACCGCAAAAACTCAATCTACATTTTACTGCATGGAGTCTTCCAAAACTTAGAAGACATTTCATGGAGCATAAAATCGTTGATTCTATCTCAATTGAGAGTATACGTCAGCTGTTGAAATCTGAAGGTATTAAACTTAAGAAAAGTAAGAGAAGACAGTATAGTAATGATCCTGATTTCGCTAAAAAAAACTAAAAATTGACAGGTTGAAAGAACAGGCTCCACCAAATAGCGTTGTATTATCTTTTGATGAGAAGGGAAGGACGCCGGTTAAGAGGTATGCTGGTGCAAAATGGACATTTGAAAAACATTATTTTACTCCTTATGCACAGAAAATTAAAGGTATCTTTGATTTTTTTGCTGTGAAGAATGTCCATAATGGTAAGAGACATTACCGGTTTTATGATTGGAAAAACAGTTTCATTGTCATAGATTTCATAGATTGGCTGTTATATCAGGTTTATCCTGATGAAGAGGTTTACATTATTCTTGATGGTTGGAGTGCTCATCGGTCAAATATGTTTTTTGCTTATGCTGATGTGCAACCACGATTGCATCCTGTTCCACTTCCTACTTGTTCTTCTTGGATGAATCCTATTGAACAGGATTTTTCTCATATTCAACGTGATGTGTTGAATAATAGTGATTTTAACAGTCCAAGAGAGGTAATGGATATGATTTCAGCTTATATTGAAAAAGAGCTTAATTCAAATTGAACGTGTACTTGAAGTGTTCTTTTTTATAAAATACTTTGAGGAAATTTCTTTAAGTTTATTGTTGGTAGTTTTGATGGGGAAGAGAGAGGAGGTGATGAGAATGAGTATTTGGAAAAAATGATTCCTTCCCCATTCCAACTACTTAAATCTAAAACAGGAGATGTAAGTTTGTTATATAAATTTTTCTATATAAATTTAAATTTGGTGTATAAAAATCTGAAGTAAACAGCGAAAAGCATATTCATTAGAACTGGAACTCTTTTGTAAATAGTTTATCTAAAATAAATCTTCGAGTGCAATTCATATCTGAATCAAGATAAATAGCGGCAATTAACGCCTCAAGCGCATTGGCAAGATTCGTACGATTCGAAGACCCATCTTGTTTGATCTCCCCCCGCCCCAGCAGGAGAAACTGACCGAGTTCCATCTTCTTAGCAACATCTGCTAAAAAATTATTATTTACTCCAAACGATCTCCTACGAGTAAGCTCACCCTCTGAAAAGTATTTATTACCTCTATAAAGCTGCTCAGCAACGACAAAATTAAGGATGCTGTCTCCAAAAAACTCTAAACGCTCGTTAAAATCAAGAGGGATATTCGCTTCAAAAGCAAACGTCTTATGCGTAAGAGCAGTTTTCATCAAACTTTTATCTTTAAATCTGTACCCAATCCTTTTCTCTACCAGTTCATAATCAATTTTTTTCATAATGTAAAACCACATATAGCTGTATCCTACATTAATGTATCATCAAAAATTGATATATTCATATAATCTTTTACCGACCTCCAGGTCATCAAGTGCATTAATTACTTCGTCTTTACTTTTAAAAGGTCTTTTTGCTAAAATTCTTGCCGCTCTCTTTTTACCAACTCCAGGGATTGTTTCAATTGTTTCTCTTGGAGCACTGTTGATGTTGAGAGGAAATGGAATCGCAGTCACGGACCTATAACCATAATCCACAACAGCTACATCAAAAAAGCTGTGTAAAGGAAAAACACCAGGAATTCCGACAAGCAGCGGATAACTACCTATTTGTCTACCAAACGTAAGTTTTCCATCATAGACTTCTGTGAAAACATCTTTTAAAACAGTCCTTTGCGGGACAAGTCTTTTGAGCATAGGTCGTTCTATTTGCTCTCTTACTTTTCTTTTAAACCGTTGAAACTCAGCTTTATGTTTCTTAACATTCTTATCTCCAAATGAATACATCTTTGTACCAGGAATAGGAATAACTTGGCGGAGATTGATTCTTCTCACAAGAAAACCGTCGTCATAGATCTGTTTTAAGAATTCAAAATCAAGTCTAAATGTATCTTTTGTTTCACCAATAAGGCCGAAGACAAAATTAAGACCCGGAAGCAACTCAGGAAGACCATTTACGCCTCTCTTGGATCCAACCTCATTCAAAAGTCGTATTGCAGTTATGATTTCATCAGACGATGCTTTGAGATTATTCTCTTTAATGACAATGGGATCAACACTTTCCACGCCAAAAGCCGCGACATCACCAGAGGTATGATATTTGATAACAGTTTTTGCTATACGTCTGCATTCCTCAGGGTAACGTGCAAGCACCCCTGGATTAGCATTGTCGATATGAAGGGTTTTTAAATCTGGAGCGGCAAAGCGGATCCCTCGAAACAATCTTTCAAGTGCACTAGGGTTTGGTTTTGGAAATTCTAATTCTCCGATTCCATTTGACATATAGGAAAAAATACATGGTTGACTTCCGATACGAAAATGCCTGATACCCACTGTATATAACGCCTGAATTTCTCCTATAATGTCTTCAATAGATCTGAAACTTGGAATGCCTTTACTTGGTTCGCTACAAAATGAACATCCACCAACAATACTTCGACTGCATCCTTGGTATGTTTCAACTTCAGTTATTAGCTGATCTGGGAAAAAAGGATGCTGTTGAACAATGCTTGCACCTCGTATGGCAAACTCTCGTATAGCACCAGGGTCGGATCTGCATAAAGAAGAATCAACTACATCGACATCGAGATTGTTTTTCAATAATTCAGAGATAACAATCTCACCATCACCGTCGGCGATATTATCAAAAACATCTTCAACAACCCCGGCGTCTATGACTTTTTTTCCGCCAGAAAGCCCAAATCCATATCGTGCAGCTGGTCCTGTTAAAACCTTTACAGGGCCATGAACATCACTCAAAAAAGAGATGAGTTCGTTAGGACTTGCTGGAAAACCAGACA
>Ga0209978_10000651_pt1 | contig 13544 bp, 13 predicted proteins | sample BentaG_FD_182805 | JGI IMG/M metagenome (GOLD analysis project Ga0209978, IMG submission 182805) | Deep subsurface microbial communities from South Atlantic Ocean to uncover new lineages of life (NeLLi) - Benguela_00093 metaG (SPAdes)... | ecosystem: Environmental > Aquatic > Marine > Oceanic >...
GGCTATAACAGTTGCAGTACGCAATCGGTCTGTTTTTTTCAAAAAAGGAACCTCCCCTACAACAGACCCCTCTCCCAGGGTATTTATAGTGAGTATGCCTTTTGAGGTGCGCTTTTTGATCTTTACTGTCCCCTCCACAATAATATAGACCCAATCACCATATTTCCCTTCCTCGATTATCGTAGCCCGGTCAGAAAACACCTCTTCCTTAATGATGTATCCATATATGAAACTCTCGAGAGCCATTTCTAAACAATCCCCATTATGATCGCCAACAAAGGCATTTAACCAGAGGCTCTAATCTTCCGCTGTCTTTTTTTCGCCAGTCCTAACTCTGCGGCGAAACACGCCCCGTTTTTTGTTTCCTCTTAGCTGCCAAGTCACTGACAACCTTGTTCAACTTCAGCAATCTACTGAGAGTCTGCTTGAGTACATATCTCAACATGGGAGAAATCTTTTTATATTCGTCAGCCAGCATCGCAGGATGCCATACCTCCAGTTCAACACCATCCATGGCCTCTACAGACGCAGATCTTGGTTCAAGAAGGAAATTGAAAAATGTCATTTCCCCAAAAACCTCCCCAGTTCCCAGTATGGCAAGAGTGATCTTGTGCTCGCCCAGTCTTTGAAAGATTCGAACATTTCCATTTAGGATTTTATAGATTGAGATTCCGTAATCTCCCTCCTTGATTATCAGTTCACCTTTGGCGTAAGAAAGATAAACAATCGGGGGTATTTTCTTTCTTTCGGTCATGGTGCCACGAAACCTCCAACTTTGCTATTTTGTATGTGCAGCCCTTAAAAGAGACTGCAACTGAATACTTCATAAGCAAGGATCGGGCCAAAACATTGGATTTAACCTCTCTTAGAGGGTAAGATAGAAGAGATGTTTTCATTTGTCCAGGATAAAATTTTAGCCACGGTCACGTCATAGTGAAACCTAACCTATTGATTTTTAGGATTATTGCTGGGTATGGGTATCTTTTTTTTGGTTATGCCCCCACATAGTTTAGATTAATGGGCGTTTCAAAATGGTTTATATAGATGGAGCCTATGATTCTAAGGCTTAGGGCCCAATAAACCATTTTGAAACGACCCAGTAAGGGGCCATATCATAGGCCTGCCCTGGCGCGACACTTCTGGAATACAGTGTGGTCGTTGCAGTATTTCGTAAGTAAGCTCTTTATACTGATGCTTTGCATGCCAGGTCTGGGCCAGGGGTATAACCAAAAAAAAGATACCCATACCCTGGACTTTGACGTTACCCTAAAATCTTAGCTCGGTGATCTTACAATAAAGGTAAAAATATGGTAGCTATTTCAAGTGAAGCTCCCCGCCTACAAGGCGGGGCATCAAAAAGGAATTTTGATTTAATGTGGGGGAACTCATCCCCCACACCCCCAGATAACAAGCCATTCATCCCCGTGCACAGCACGGGGTATTCTGGCTAATTTTCATAAACACCGTTGAATCAGAGCATCAAATAGATGAAGATATCAACCTTTATTGAACACATAAAAAAATCAGCGGACCTTGGCCCACCGATTGTCTTCCATCACTATCTGCCGCACCAGGATCCCCAATACGATGATAGCCGCATCGTTTCTCAACCTATTTTGGATATCCTAAAGAGATTTGATCTGAGAAAACTTTATACTCACCAGACTCAGGCCATCAGGCACATTAAAGAGGGGAAAGATGTATTGGTATCTACACCTACGGCAAGTGGAAAGAGCCTGATCTATAATTTACCGGTCACTGAAAGCATCCTCAGGCAACCAACGACCAGAGCCCTTTACTTATTCCCCCTTAAGGCCCTTGAGCAAGATCAATTGAAGAACCTATCGGAATTTATTACTGAATTACCTTCCACCGATATCTCGGCAACTATATACGATGGCGATACACCCCCAAGGGACAGGGAGAGAATTAAAAAGAAAATTCCAAACATCATTTTGACCAATCCGGACATGCTCCATAGGGGTATTCTTGCCTATCATGAAAAATGGGCAGAACTGTTCTCTAACCTGGCCTTTGTTATTATTGACGAAGTGCACACATATCGGGGGATTTTCGGATCACATCTTGCCCAGATATTGAGAAGGCTTAAAAGGGTCTGTTCTCTGTATCACACAACACCTCAATTCATTCTTTCCTCTGCCACTGTTCAAAATCCCCATGATCTTGGTAGAAACTTGATTGGCAAAGAGGTAGAAGTGATTTCCCAAAGTGGTGCCCCTAAATCTGGCCAGCACTTTTTATTTCTCAATCCCCAGTCCAGCACCAATTTTCTGGCCACTCAATTGTTTATCCGGTGCCTTGATTCCGGGTTAAGAACCATCGCATTTACCCAATCCAGAAAGGTTACCGAACTCATTCATATGTGGGTCAGACAGCTGTCCCCAAGCTTAAAGGATAAAGTGAGTTCATACAGGGCTGGCTTCCTCCCTGAGGAACGCCGCTCTATTGAAAAGAGATTGGCCCGGGGGAAACTGCTCGGGGTTATATGTACGAGCGCCCTAGAAATGGGTATCGATATTGGTCACCTGGATGTATGCATATTGGTAGGATACCCAGGAACCATCATTAATACCTGGCAGAGAGGTGGCAGAGTGGGACGCTCTGGACGTGACTCGCTCATAGCCCTCATCGCCAACCAAGATGCGCTTGATCAGTATTTTATGCAACATCCGGCAAATCTGTTTGACCAATCCTTTGAGGCTGCTGTGATCGACCCGGACAACTCCCACATCGTAAGGGCCCACCTACCCTGTGCGGCAGCTGAAATTCCCCTTACCTTAAATGATGCTCAAATCTGGCCTGATGATCTCCCCATCCATCTGGATTTCCTGGAATCCGCTGGGAAGCTCAGTCGGACAAGTGAAGGCAGGAAACAGTGGTTTTCAACCACTAAAAGGCCACATCTGAAGGTGGATATTCGCTCAGCTGGAGAGACGTACACCATATTTGATTCCAGAACCGGAGAGGCAATAGGTACGATTGATGGAATACGGGCCTTCAAGGAGTGTCATCCTGGTGCGATATATCTCCATAGAGCCAGCCCCTACCAGGTTGAACGGCTCATCATCGACAAAAAAGATATTATCGCTCGACCTACAGACCTGAGGTACTTTACGTACACACGGTCAGAAAAGGAGACTGAGATTATTAAGACTACCAAGAGTCAACCCAAGGGACAGTTTGTGGTAAAGTTCGGCCAGCTTAAGGTGACTGAAACAATAACCGGCTATGAGAAAAGAAGGGCTCCTGGTCAGGAACTGATCGGAACCTTCCCTCTTGATCTTCCACCCCAGACATTTGAGACCGTGGGGCTCTGGGTAGAGATTGAGGACGTGATTAAAGACATGGTGAAAGATAAAGGTCTTCACTTTATGGGGGGTATACACGCCATAGAACATGCAGCTATCAGCCTTTTCCCCCTGTTTGCATTGTGCGATAGAAATGATATCGGAGGGATATCCTACACCTTTCATCCCCAGGTGGAAAAGGCGGCTGTATTTATCTATGATGGGTATCCAGGAGGGGTGGGACTCGCCCAGAGGGGTTTTGAGATAATCCTCGAGCTGTTAGGCAAGACCTTGGATCTGGTTCGAACCTGCCCCTGCGAACAGGGGTGCCCCGCGTGCATCTATTCTCCCCGATGTGGTTCTGGCAATAAGCCCTTAGACAAAGAGGCTGCCCGGCTAATTTTGGAGGCCCTAACCGGCGTGATACCTTTGGCAGATATCTCTCCTGATGAAGTACAACCTCACATCACCTCCCCATCGAGACAAGAGGCATTTGAGAGAGTAGATCAAAAAAGGATTCTCTATTTTGATTTAGAGACACAGAAGTCAGCCACACAAGTAGGTGGTTGGCAGAACATGCACCTGATGATGGTATCCGTGGCTGTCGTATTTGACAGTTTGGAGGATCGCTTTTATATTTATGAAGAAGATCGGACCGATCGGTTGTTTGAACATTTTTTCAAGGCGGATCTGGTGGTTGGTTTTAATCTGAAGAGATTTGACTATGCCGTACTCTCACCCTATACCCACAAGAACCTACGGAAAATACCGACCTTTGATATACTTGAGGATATCTACAATAGGCTTGGGTTCAGGTTAAGCCTCGAACACCTGGTGAGGGAAACCCTCAATAGAGGGAAATCGGCAGATGGCCTGCAGGCCCTTGAATGGTTCAAGGCTGGGGAAATGGAGAAACTGACGGAATACTGCAAACAGGACGTAATACTCACGAGAGATCTTTTCCTTGAGGGAATAGAAAAGGGCTACATCGTATACAGAAATAAAAGACAAAATGAAAGGGTGCGACTCCTCGTCGACTGGAATGTTAATAAAATAATTGAGGGATTGAGGAATTAAGGAATGGTGGATTGAGGGTTACCAGTTACCAGGCTGTTGCCGAAATCCCTTTGAGCAACAGCCCGTTACGAGTTGACCACTCAGCCACTTTCAGCACTTTTTAATTGAAAAAAGAGGTTAGTCTTATGTTCGGTCTCGGAGCACCAGAATTGATAATCATCGGTATAATTGTCTTGTTCATCTTTGGAGCCAAGAGACTGCCAGAGATTGGTAAGGGTCTCGGAGGTGCTATAAGGGAATTCAGAAAGGTGAAACAGGATATAAGCCCGAATGGCGAAAAAGAAGCAATAGAGGAAAAAAAGGAAGAGAAAAAGCCTCTTGAAAATGAATTGGCCAAAAGGGCAGTTGAAGAAGTTCCGGTCCTAAAAAAGGGCCTGGAGATTAAGAAAAGGGCAGAGAAGATAAAGAAGATTCTTAAATAGACGCTCTATTGAGAATATTCACCATCTCCTCATGGATTCTTCCATTTGACGCCACGATAACCGGAGATTCAAGGTGATAGACCTTCCCGCTCATGTCTGTTACAACGCCACCTGCCTCTTCTACCATTAACCATCCGGCTGCAGTATCCCAGGAATTCAATTTAATTTCCCAGAACCCGTCAAACCGACCTGCGGCGAGATAAGCTAGGTCCAGCGCTGCTGAGCCTGCCCTGCGGATACCTCGTGCTTTGAGAATCATTGCATTAAAGTGATTTAGGTTGTTAACACTGGATTCTCGCACGTCATACGGGAAACCGGTAGCCAGGAGGCTATTTGCTAACTTGAGCGTATTGGAGACCACAATTTTTCTCCCATTCAAAAAAGCCCCCTGCCCTTTTTCTGCGACAAACATCTCTTCGAGCATTGGGTTGTAAATAATGCCCAGGATTATGTTATTGAGCTTTTGTAGTGCAATGGAAACGCAAAAGACCGGATAACCATGGGCGTAATTGGTAGTTCCATCGAGGGGGTCTATGATCCACCTGAAGTCTGAACCCTTGCCTGTATGCGTAAATTCCTCAGCGAGGATGTCATGCTCAGGAAACAGGTGGTCTATTTTGGTTGTGATCATTTCTTCAGAGATCTTGTCTGCCTCAGTTACCAGATTAATCTCACCTTTGTAATCTATTTTATGTGCTGAAGTTAGCCTTGCTCTCAGAAATTCTCCTGCTTCTCTTGCCATTTCTACTGCAACCGCTTTGACATCTTTCATCCTCACAAAATCTCCACTCCATAAGAGGGCGTTTGTTTGCTAACAGTTTTCCAGCGCAGTAACGTTGGAGCTCCGCCGCTTAAAATTCATACAAAACCGTAACCATACCTGACAAAAGAGAAGAGCTTATCCTATCATCTACATCATAGGTGGTTCCAGCAGAGGATCCTGCATAAAATCTCTGATGTTGCGTTCCGGTGGTGTCAATGTCCACATATTCAGCACCTACACTAAGAATCCACTGAGGGAGAAAATTCCAGTCCAAGCCCACATTGATCAAGTATGCTTCACCCTCACAATCTCCCTCACTCAACTTATAGCGCAAAATATGATCATCTCTATCTCTCACCTCTGTCCAGTTAGAATAGCCAAAGCTCCAAACAAACCGAAATTGATGCTTGCTACCAATCAGTCCTTCACCGTTGACCCCTATATATGGAATCTTGTAAGTAACCTCGTACTCTAGAACCTTGCCTTCCCCGTGTACTGGAGTAGTCCAATAAATCCCTCTGTATCCATATATATCGTACTTGAACTGGTGATATCTAAAACCGAGCATGGGTCCAAGAGTCCAGCTCTGATCACACTTGAAATAATATGCATATTCAATATCAAAGATGGTACCACTCAGCCTGGCATCTGATTCTGTATACAGATCTCTTCCTTCATGGGGTGCCTCTTCAAATGCAGCATCGTTTTCAATCCAATCAGAATCTTTCATGATTCCTGCGTCCTTATCTACAACCCCAAGCAACTCATCCTCAAACATCCCCCGGTTTGCGTACCGCCTGTCTCATGTCTTGTTCCTGCCATTACATGTATCCCGGCCATGAAATTATCCAGAGGAAACTCCAGTTCACTTTCACAATGGCCTCCGGATGCCCATGGACTATCAAAGCTGATATGGTATGTAGAATGACCATTGACGTATCGGACCTCAGGCCCCAAAGTAATGAAAAACTGTGATGAAAGGCATGTAGCCGGAATAGGTAAGACAAAGAGCGTTGCGAGAATTACGACGAAATTTCTCACGAATAACTCCTGAGGGATTGAGCGGGTTTTAGTAATGAGTTCTAAGGATAGTATCTGAGGATATGGTTAGTAATTATGCCACGCCTATTTCATTATGCGCGCCTTGCGCCACTCGCAAGGGCTTATATACCTGTCTCCCAAGGACCACATTCCCCGTCCTGCTGCCTTGGCTTCTTTTTCGGCCTCCACATATAGAGCAATATTCAGCCCAGCCGGGGGTTCTCCAGCAGGTACCTCTGCAAGACCTTTGATGATCATGGCGATATTGATATTGGTATTGCCTACAAACACTACACCAATAAGATCATTATAGGGGTACGGGGCAATGCCATATCCTTTGATCTCAACCGTCTTGTTTAGGATTAGCCTTTCTAAGTAACGTTTGGCCGCTTCTGCATAGGGCTGGGCAGGCTCCTGGTTCTGTGAACTGAGCTCAGGTGCATCAATGCCCGCCAAGAGAACATAGATGACAATATCATGTCCTGCAGCCATGATGGTGTCGCCGTCATAAACCTTAATTACCTTGAACTGGCCAGCCAGTCCATGGGCCGAGAATGCCAAAACAAAAATAATGACAAGGGAAATCTTGATGAGTGCTTTTTTCATATGAAACAAACCTCTCTAAAATAACGACCTTGCAATCTCTCTTGCTAGAAAGAATCAAGAGATCGGGAACAGTGTCTCAAGAGCCATGGACAGTTCTCTGAGAATTCTTGCTCCTCTCACAGGGCTCTGCACAGATCTCTCTTCTGTATACATAGGCCTATACGTTTGTTGAATGAGAAAATCAAGCATTTTGTTGACGGCATGGATGTGAACCACAAACCGTCGCATCGTAAGCCAAATCCTGAAGACATACGAATCTCTAACCGAACCGAATGAGATATTTTAATAATATGCTTTAATAAATATTAATAACCTATTTTAAAAACACAGAAAAGATCTAAAAAAATAAACCTAATACCAAAAAAGAAAAGGGGGCAGAGGTGGGGGAAAACAAAAGACTCACAAGCGCGAGAGTCAACGCATCCAGGCACAAAAGAAGGGTTTGAGAAATCTCTCAAACCCTTGGCTGCTCATGGTAGCGGGGGCTAGATTTGAACTAGCGACCTTCGGGTTATGAGCCCGACGAGCTACCAGACTGCTCCACCCCGCGTCAGTTTGTATATACGCATTATAGTATGAAATTGTCTTTAGTCAAACAAAAAATTATGAGACGTCGAGATTCTCTCTCAAACAGGCTAAGTGACAATAAGCTCATGGTCGAGGGTGATATTTTTCATGAATCTCTTTTAGTCTTTCTCTGGCGACGTGGGTATAGATTTGGGTTGTTGATATGTCAGCATGTCCCAACATGATCTGTACTGATCTCAGATCAGCCCCTCCCTCCAAGAGATGGGTAGCAAAGCAGTGCCTTAGGGTGTGGGGAGTGACTCTCCTGGTGATTCCAGCCTTTAACGCATACTGTTTTACAATTTTCCAAAACCCCTGTCTTGTTAGAGGTTTCCCTCTCCTGTTGAGAAAAAGGTAGGACAATTTTCCCTTTTTCAAAAAAGAGGGCCTGCTATCCTGCAAATATTCCTTGAGGGCATCGAGTGCCTTGGTACCCATCGGAATAATCCTCTCCTTTGAGCCCTTGCCCATGGTCCTGATAAAGCCGGCTACCAGGTTGATATTGTTTATTTTAAGGCCAATTAATTCAGTGACTCTGAGCCCAGTGGCATATAAAAGTTCTAACATGGCCTTGTCCCGCCTTCCCAAGTCTGTCTGAGGATCTGGCTGTGAAAGGAGGGCCTCTACCTCATCCCTGTTTAGGATATTGGGTAGGTGTTGGTAGAGTTTTGGTATACCCAATAACCGAGCCGGGTTTGATTGGATTTTCCCTTCAGTAACACAAAAACGGTAGAATGTCCTTATGGAAACGAGGCATCGGGCAAGAGATCTTGCTGATAATTGTGGCCTTTTGTCAGCCACAAAGGATACCAAGTCGTTTTGGGTAATCTGAAGAGGGGCAACTCCTCTCTGGTTCAAAAAATCAAAAAAGGTGAGGAGGTCGTGACTATAGGCCACGATCGTATTAGCAGACAAACCCCTCTCAACTCTGAGTTGATTCATAAACTGATCTAAGAGATGATCTTGAGGATTTTCTTTTGTTTGGGGCATGGGCCTTATGTCTTAAAAAGAATAAAAATTTTCATTGCCTGTCAAAACCCTTGCTCTCCTGTGTTCAAGGGTGACCATTTGCTCCAACCGAACACCCCGCTTTCCTGGCAGATATATCCCGGGCTCAATGGTAAAAACCATGCCTTCTTGCAATACCTTTGGCTTCAGCGGCCCAACAGCAGGACTCTCATGAGTTGCCAGTCCTATTCCGTGACCAAGCGAATGGCCAAAAAAGTCACCAAAACCAGCTTTTTTAATGATTTCTCGGGCTAGAGAATCTGCCTCAGTCGTCTCCATATCGGGCCTTACAGACTCTATTGCAGTAAGTTGTGCCTCCCTCACGATACGGTAGATCTCCTTAAGATCTTCTGTAGGTTCACCGAAGAAAACAGTTCTTGTCATGTCTGAGCAGTAGCCGTCAACGATGGCCCCAACATCAAGGATAACCGATTCTCCCTTTTCTAATCTCTTGCCCGTGGGGACTGCGTGGGGTAAGGCACTATTTGGACCTGAAGCAACAATCGGCGGAAAAGCAGCTCCATCAGCACCATGCTCTCGTATGAGTGTCTCAATCCTCCAGGCCACGTCCTTTTCAGTCTGACCAGGCCTTAGTTCCTCAATCACTTTGGCGAGAACATCGCTCACCAACTGTGCTGATCTGCATAATGTCTCAACTTCTTGTGGCTCCTTGATCTCCCTCATATCTTCCACGAGGCTAGATAAGGGAATAAGCTCTACGGGTGGGGAATGCTGGGACGCTTTCTCTTGTGCCTTTTGATAGACCTCCCAGATCAGATAACCTGCCTCAAACCCCAACCTTCGTGAGTGTAACCGGTCAAAAATCTCAGGCAGTGCATTAACTGCGCCTTCCTTATGAGTTATCACCTCAAATCCAGGTGCTTCTTGCTCAGCTTGGGTTGTATACCGCGAGTCGGTGAGCAGAAGAGCCTGATCCAGAGAGATAAATAAAGAACCAGAGGACTCTGTTAGCTGTCCATCAGGGGCTCCAAAGCCTGAAAGATAGCGGCGATTCTCAGGCTGTATAATCCAGACCGTATCCACTCCGAGGCCCTCAAACTTGCTTCTCAAAGAAGGTAAACGATGCTCAAACACAAGCTGATCCTTTTGCACCTGCCTTGGTGGTGCCCCCCTTTTCCACAGGAAAGAAAGGAGGGTATGTCAAATTGCTGGGTTCCTGTTTCTTGGTTAATCCCAGAACTGGCTTTCCAGATTTTGTGTTCTCTTTTTCCATCTCGGAAACGCTGTATCTACTACTGAGAGTATCAAATAGTTTGCAATATCGGGAGGGGCATGAGGTCTTTTCTGGTGTGACTGGTGGGAGGCCGCTGTCCTTCTCACGACTTATCAGTGGGGGAAGCCGCAGCTCTCCCGACTTGTCGGGAGAGAATGCGGAGGGGGCAAGTATCCCCCGTTGATAAGTCGTAGAAAAGACCAGGCTGGGAGCCTCGGAACAGAAGAAAAGACCTCATGACCATCCTAGACCCTTCTCGGTTATGTCCAGTGCAAACAATAATATGCTCTGCTTAGTACGTATTCTCATATCATTCTGGTTGAGTTCTGCCCTGAAAAAGCTTTCAGGCCATGTCCCCACATTACCATTTAGCGCCATTTCACAGGCCTGCATAACGAAATGGTTCCTGCTGCAGTCCTTCTTTAGCCACCTTGTCAATTTTCAAGGGTAGCTCATCATGTATGTGTATGGTGGTTGATGGCATAATTCCCTTCGCTCAAGATCGCATCTAAGGATTGTGAATAGAATATATTCTACTCGTAATTTTATCAAGCAAGCAAAAAAGGGAAACACTGTCCGAATTCCAATAGGTCAAACAAAAGTCAACAGCCTTTTAATGATAAAATAGATGAGGGGTAGGAATACGGCGGGAAGCATGTTACCAACCCGGAATCTTTTAATCTCAAGCATATTGAAGCCCATTGCCATTATGAGTAAGCCGCCAACTGCAGACATCTGATTAATTACGGCAGTGATGAGAAATTACTTCGTAAATGATGCTGTCACCGTTATGAGTCCTTGGTATATGAAAACTGATACAGAAGAAAACAGTACGCCTACGCCAAGGGTGGAGGCAAAGATGATGGAACCAATACCATCTAACACAGATTTTGCAAACAGGGTGTGATGATCTCCAGCCAGGCCACTTTCCAGGGAACCCACAATTGCCATTGAGCCAACACAATAGAGTAAGCTGGCAGTAACAAAACCCTTCGATATTCCACTCCCAGCCTTTGCAAACTTGATTTCAAGCCATCTGCCCAAGTTTTCGAGTCCATCTTCGATTCTTAGAAGTTCCCCGATTGCACTTCCTATAGCCATGCTGAGAATAACTAATAGTAATTCATCTGTCTTAAATGCCATCTTCAGGCCTATCAGAATCACCGCAAGGCCTATGGAATGCAGGACAGCGGTATGATATTTATGAGGAATAAAACCTCCACACATGAGACCGATTAAACTACCAACAATTATCGCCAGACTATTTGCTATGGTACCTAACAACGCAGACCTCCGGTTCTGTTGCTGAGCGGGTTATACATTTTTGCGGTGCTAAAATCGAGCAATGAAAAACAGAAGGACAATACTACACGATTTATGCTGATCTGTAACCCAATAAAATAGTTTAAAAAAATGTGATATTGTAAGTACAGCATAGCGGAACTCTGGCATAAATGTTCTATCGGGGCGATCTTTCTTGATGAAAGACCTTAATAAGTCTTTCTCAAAACCATAACTATATGATAGATTAATACAAAACCTGAAGGCGCGGAAATAGCCATAATTGTAAGGTTATGGGCGGGTTCCTTATACCGGGGAGAAAATCCCCAGCGCGTTTTATTTGAAAGGGGGTATTAGACAATGAAGGAGAGACTTTTAGACGTTCTGAAATGGGGGCTAATAATAGTAATAGCCGGTGTCGTCTTTTATTTTGTGGCTCCTACACAACAATTTCAAGCGATTTGGCTGATAGTCACTGCAGTGGGTGTAGCCGCGATCGCCTTTTACGCCATTCAAATTCATAACTTGGCAGGAAAAAACTATCAACTACTCGTTGAAATCAACTCAGCTAATGAATTAAAGGCCAGGAGAGATGATGAATTGCGTGAGCACATGAGTGATCTGTACAAGGCAGTCGTTATTTCCAACTTAATTAACCCCGAATATGGGGTTGATAGAGACAAGTGGGAAAAGGCAGTCACACTCTTTAAGAGCCAATATAAAGGAAAGACTGTTATTTTCTGATTATGTGATGGTCCCTATCGCAAAAGAAAGGGGGGGTACCATGGCCAAGCAGAAAATGCCGCAGCAGGTGTATTGTAAGAACTGCATCAACAATTTTGAGGCAATACCGAGAATAAGTTTCTTGGGATTTAGAAAGTTCAGGTGCCCGAAATGTCAACAGAATGTAGTTTGGCCATTATCGGGAGGTTTCTTATTCGTTTACTGGATTGTTATAAGCGGCGCCATAGTTTATAGATTTGCATCAACTGGAGGCCCCCTTCAAATGATAAATCTGTTTGATCTGTTTGCCCTTGGGGCACTGGCAGCACTGGTAATGAACTATTTCTTAAAACAAAGAATGAATAAATAGGCAGAATTGAGCTCAAAAGTTGACCAAGGCAAAAAATACGCCCTACAAAAACAGGACCTGGGAACATAAGTAGTTGATTTCATAATGGTGCCGAAGGCGGGACTCGAACCCGCACAGGCATATACCCACTAAGTCCTGAACCTAGCGCGTCTACCAATTCCGCCACTTCGGCAAAACAGACCCTTGCTATAAGTGCAGAAAGAAATTTAACCTTATGTGCGGTATTTGTCAATAGTTTAGGTACGCTAGCTTCGGAATCCAAGGGCATCAATCATGAAACAAGACCTTAAATATTTCTTAGATAGTGCCAGACAAGCAGCCCGCTCAGGAGCAGAAATGTTACAGGCCATCTACGAGCAATACCTTTCAGGTGAGGATATTGATATCAAAGAAAAGGGGGCGGATGATCCGGTAACTGCTGCGGATATGGCCGCAAATCAGATTATTGTAGAAACGCTGAAACGTAATTGTCCAGAGCACGCCATCCTTACCGAGGAAGAACCAGATACCTGGGATAAGACAGGAGAAGAATGGGTCTGGATGATTGATCCGTTAGATGGCACTAAGGATTTCATCAAGGGTAATGGCGAATTCGTTACCATGGTTGGTCTGACCCATCTTGGCGAACCTACCATCGGGGTAGTAGTAGAGCCAGCTACCGGCCTCGAGTTTTATGCTTGTAAAGGTTTTGGTGCGTTCAAGACCCGACTGTCTCAAAGGGATACGTCATCACGGGTAAGGATTTCAGATACCCCAGACATGAAATATCTACGGCTTGCTGTCAGCCGCTCACATCGGGACCCTAAGGTAGACAAATTTATTGAATTGCTGAAGGTCCAGGATGAAATTTCCTCAGGAAGTGTAGGTAGGAAGATGGCCCTGGTTATTGATGGAGACGCAGATATCTATGTGCATCCTGCTGGGGGCACAAAGGTATGGGATACCTGTGCCTGCGACGTTATTGCGTCCGAAGCAGGAGGTGTTCTCCTCTCAGGCACTGGTGAAAACATAAGCTATAGAAGGCCATCGGGAGACATTGAGAACCACTATGGCCTGCTCCTCTGTTCAGCCAAGATTCGAGATACTGTAGTTCGGGCGTCCAGAAAGGTCTGGAAATTGGATTGATGGTATAGACTGTTTTAAG
>Ga0209978_10000652_pt1 | contig 13534 bp, 6 predicted proteins | sample BentaG_FD_182805 | JGI IMG/M metagenome (GOLD analysis project Ga0209978, IMG submission 182805) | Deep subsurface microbial communities from South Atlantic Ocean to uncover new lineages of life (NeLLi) - Benguela_00093 metaG (SPAdes)... | ecosystem: Environmental > Aquatic > Marine > Oceanic >...
ATTCTGGAACAGGTCCATAAGATAATTGTGGGGCAGGATGAGGTGATTGAACAGCTCCTGATTGCTCTTTTTGCCCGAGGCCACTGTCTGATTGTAGGCGTGCCTGGTCTGGCCAAGACAATGTTAATCTCTACAGTTGCCGAGATTCTCGATTTGAAGTTTCAGAGAATCCAGTTTACCCCGGACCTTATGCCCTCTGATATCACGGGAACAGATGTGATTGAAGAGAATATTTCCACGGGAAAGAGAAGTTTCCGTTTCATCAAGGGACCCATCTTTGCCAACATAATCTTGGCAGATGAGATTAATCGTACTCCTCCCAAAACTCAGTCTGCTCTCCTGCAGGCGATGCAGGAGTATAAGGTTACTGCCAGTGGAAATACTTACTCTTTAGAACTTCCCTTCTTCGTCTTAGCTACCCAGAATCCCATTGAGCAGGAAGGAACGTATCCCTTGCCCGAAGCCCAGCTCGACCGCTTCTTCTTTGAGGTGAATATAGACTATCCTAAGTATGAAGAGGAGAAGGAGATTGTCAATAAAACCACCTCCATCTTCCATGCGAAATTAATGAAGGCTCTTAATGCTAAAGAGATAATTCATCTGCAGGAGATTGTGCGAAAAGTCCCGGCATCTGACTATGTGGTTGAGTATGCAGTAAATTTGGTGACAGCCACCCGACCGTCTTCACCCAAAGCTCCAGAATTCATCAAAAGGTGGGTCAGTTGGGGAGGAAGTCCTAGAGGCTCACAAAACTTAATCTTAGGAGGAAAAGCAAGGGCAATCCTTAATGGCCACTTCAATGTCTCGGTAGAAGACATCAAGGCCTTAGCTCACCCTGTCCTACGCCACCGTATCATACTCAACTTTAATGCTGAGGCTGAAGGCGTGCGCACTGATGAGGTAATAGATAGACTCTTGAAGACAGTTCCTGAAGCTTGATTTTGGCAGAAAAAAGTAGCCTGTCCCCTTTTTTAGGAGATAAAAGTGGAACAGCCAAAAAAAGGTTACATCGACCCTCTAATTGTGGCTAAACTTTCCACCATGCTTCTCAAGGCAAGATTTGTGGTTGAGGGATTTATTGCCGGACTACACCAGAGTCCCTATAAAGGTTTTAGTCTCGAATTTGCCCAGCACAGGGAATACTCACCAGGGGATGAAACCAGACATATAGATTGGAAAGTCTATGGCCGAAAAGACAAATATTTCGTCAAACAGTATCAGGAAGAGACAAACTTGAAAGGATATATTCTCCTTGATAGAAGTGCCTCTATGGGATATAAGAGCAAGGGAATAACTAAGCTCCAGTATGGCTCCTATTTAGCAGCCTCGTTAGCCTTCTTGATGCTCAGACAGCAGGACTCGGTGGGACTGGCCACTTTCGATGAAAGGATTAAAAAATATATTCCTCCCCGCCAGAGCAAGGGACACCTTTCGTTAATCTTAAAGGAGCTGGAGAATTTAGTTCCATCTTCCCAAACAGGAATAAACCGCTCTCTTCGGGAGCTGGGGCAATATACCAAACGACGGGGATTGATTATTCTGATTTCTGACCTCCTGGATGAACAGGAAAAGGTTCTGAATGCTCTGAAGTACTTCCGATTTAAGAAGCACGAAGTAATTGTCTTTCATCTTCTCGACCCCGCCGAGCTGGAACTTCCATTTACAAATGTCCTCTGGCTGGAAGATATGGAGAATAAAAAGAGAGTCCTGACCCATCCGGAGATTATCCGGGAAAAGTATAAAAATGTAATAAAAGAATTTGTGGAAACGTACAAGTTAAGTTGTCTAAGAAGCGATATAGATTATTGTCTTATGGACACAAAAACTCCTCTCGATTTCGCCTTAGGAGCATACCTTGCCAGAAGAAAAATGTTAAGGTGAGAAATGAACATAACATTTTTAAATCCATCGTTCCTGTGGGGGTTACCAGTAGTTTCTATTCCCATACTTATTCATCTCCTCTCCAGAAGAAAGCCGATAACTTCCCAATTTTCTTCTGTTAAGTTTATTCAGTTAGCCTCTACAACAATAGTCAGACGGTTTAAGTTGAAGCAGTTAATTTTACTTATATTGAGGTCTCTTATTCTTCTCCTGTTAACTCTTCTTTTCGCCAGACCTGTGGTGAAGAGAATGCCTCTGTTTGCCCAGGCAGAAGGGGTCTCGCGGTCCAGTGTAATCCTCATCGACAACTCTTATTCTATGGGATATATGGAAGAAGGAGAATCCCGGTTCGCGCTGGCCAAGAAAGTAGCCAGACGTATTCTGAAAATGACCAAAAGAAGTGACCGGGCAGCACTCTTTTTAATTTCCGATGAGGTAAAGCCTTTAGTCTCTTATCTCACTGACGACAGACAGATTCTCCTGGAGAGGCTGGAGGAAGGCACCCTTAGTTTCCGTGCTACGAATCTTTTCCCGGGCATCTCTCAGGCATATAAAATTCTCCAGGAGTCCGGTTCGCCAAATAGAGAGATTATCTTAATCACAGATTTGGGAATCAATGGATGGCAGGGAATTGACGAAAAGAGTATAAGAGAATTCGACCCCGAAGTGAAGTTTATTATTATCGATTTAAATAGGGAATTGCTTTCCAATGTCGCTGTATCAAAAGTCGATTGTCGCCAACTGACTATGGGAGAGACCTCCCAGATATCAGCTAAAATAAGAAATTATTCTAAAGAAAAAATTTCCCGTCTATTTGTTTCCGTTTTCCTGGAGCCGCAAAGCAAGTTTCAAATTGGTAGAGAAACTGGAGAGAAAATAGACCAGGGCTTTATAGATTTAAAAGGGGGAAGAGAGGTTAATAAAGATTTCTTCTACAATTTTCCTAGGGAGGGAACTTATCTGGGAAAGATGGAGATTCAGGAAGACAGTCTACCCTGTGACGATAGATTCTACTTTAAAACAGAAGCATTAGAGAAAATTAAGGTGCTGTTGATTGATGGCCATCCGGGAATTTCCTCTTTTTCCAGTGAGACGTTCTATTTAACACTCGGCCTTTCACCGACCACCTCCGAAGTTTCCACTATACAGTCACCGTTAGCGGTGAAGGTGGTCACGCCGGATGGATTTCCCCAAGAGAAATTAGATGATTTTTCTGTAATCTTCCTGGCTAATGTGGGAAAGGTTACCAGTTCCTTAAGGGATAGACTCACAAGTTTTGTCCGGAAAGGAAGGGGAGTTGTCTTTTCCCTGGGTGATAACGTTAATGGACAAGAATATAATCTTAATTTTGACAACCTCCTGCCAGCTAAGTTGGTGGAAGTTAAAGGAAAATCTAAAGGAGAGGGAGAATTCTTAGCGATTGATTTTCAAGATTTTACTCACCCCATCCTACAGGTTTTCGCCGAAGGGAAAGAAGGAGATTTAACCCGAACAAGATTCTACCAATACTTCGCCACTCAGGTTAAACCTTGGGCAAAGGTGGTTCTCGGTCTTACAGATGGCCTACCCTTACTTATCGAGGGAGAACTGCCGTATCCCAGGGCAGGGAAAGTATTATTGTTCACTTCTACTTTAGATAGGGACTGGAATAACTTGCCCAGCAAGCCAGTCTTTTTACCTTTAATCCAACAGATGGTTCGCTATCTGGCTCTCTCTACTTTAAGGGAAGAACCTTGGGGAACTTTTCTTGTTGGCCAGGAAATAAGATATGAACTGGGTCCGGGAGAATTACCCCAATCTGTAGAAATAATCGACCCTCAGGGAAAAAAATTTTCAGTGATTCCCGTCCAGAAGAGAGATTTCTCTGGTATAGAATTTGGCCCCGTGGAGATGCCCGGTATCTATCAGCTCTTATACATAGCCGATGGAAAATGGAATAGAAAATATCTGCCTGTTAACCTCAATATAGAAAGCAATGAGTCTGATCTGACTAAAATGGGAACTAAGGAGATAAGGAAACTCTTTCTCGCCACACCTATTAAGATAATCGATGACTTAACTAATTTAGAAAAAGAGATTTTACAACTCCTCTATGGAAAGGAAATATCCAAAAACTTAACCTTTCTTTTAATAGGATTCCTATTTTTAGAGGTTTTTCTGGCAAATCCGCGTGGGAAGAGGTAATCTGGGATGAGACATTGGAAGTTTGGCTCGCTACTCGCTATATGTATAGTTATCTGTAATTTGATTGCCAGTCCTCTTCCAGCCGAGCAGAGGGACAGGTTTGTGTTCAGCCAATTGCGGTATAAAGGAGGAGACTGGGATCCCTATCCTACAGCGTATAAGGAGATTCTCCATTACCTGATGACAACTACCAGTGTGAAAGCTAAAGGAGCAAGAAGAGAGTTATCATTAACTAACACAGAATTATTCTCTTCTCCTTTTCTGTATATGACCGGCCATGAGGAATTTGCTCCCTTTACTCGGCAAGAAATAGAGAACCTTAAGCGTTATCTATTGGGTGGAGGACTACTTTTAATAGACGGTGCTTCTGGAAGGAAGAATCTCGGCTTCGACAGGGCAGTGCGCAGGGAAATGGGAAAACTTTTCCCTGATGGGAAGCTAAAAAGGATTCCCCCAGACCATACCGTTTTTCGTTCGTTCTATCTATCGCCCAGGGTTGTTGGCCGAAGGGTAGGTAATCCTTATCTGGAAGGCATCGATATTGATGGTCAAACAGTGGTAATTTATTCCCAGAATGACCTGGGAGGAGCCTGGGTTAGAGATAGGTTAGGGAACTGGCTTTACGAATGTGTTCCCGGTGGAGAATTGCAGAGATTGGAAGCAATGAAACTCTTTTTAAACATCATTATATATTCTTTAACAGGTACATATAAGAGGGATGCTGTTCATCAACCCTATATTCAACAGAAACTCAAAACTCGCAAGACGGCACCATAAGATGGTAGCAAAATGTCAAGGAGTAGCGAAGCAAAGCTTCGCAATTATGACGCAGAGCTTTGCTCTGCTACTCCTATTGCAACATTGAGGAAGGAAAAGGAAGGCTAGCTATGGGCACTCTCCACTTTTCTTTAGACCCTAACAGACTGTGGTTGGTAATAGTCGCCATCCTTGTCTTAGTAGCTCTGTTATACTGGAATTTCAAATGGATAGGGAAAAGGAAAAGCCTGTTTTTTATCTTGAGGCTATTAGTCTATCTCCTTCTCATATTCCTTCTGCTTGAGCCAGTAAGAACTATAGAAGAGAAGCCAGATGAAGAAGCAAGTGTCGCTTTTTTGATAGATACCTCAAGCAGCATGGGAGTGAAGGATCCTATTTCCCGGTTCTCTCTGGTCAAGGAATTTTTGAAAGGTCCTTTGGTCGAAGAGTTAAAAGAGAAATATAATATTCTCTTCTTTACTTTCGCCTCTACCTTCAGGCGAGCTACAGCAGAGGAAATCTTTCAGTTGATTCCTCAAGGAAAATCGACTGATATTGGCCAGGCTTTAGATGGTTTAGAAGAAGAACTTCGTGGCCAGAGACTGGCGGGAATTTTCCTCCTTACAGATGGGGCTCATAATTCAGGAGGAGATCCCCGTCTGGTAACTGAGAGGATGCCGGCCTCTATCTTTTCCATTGGTGTGGGGAATCCCCGAGAATTCAAGGATTTGCAAATTTCCGAAGTTCAAGTTAGCGATTTTGTTTTCAAGAATATTCCTACAGATATAGGGGCGAAGATAAGAAATTATGGATTTGAAAATAAGGAGATATCGGTTATCTTGAAGAAAGAGTCAGAAATACTCCAGACAAAGAAAGTTCGCATGCCCGAAGACGGGAAAGAAGTCTCTTTGAGTTTACGCTTCACTCCCCGCTCGACAGGCTCTTTCCACTATACAGTTTCCGTTCCATTTTATAGGGGAGAGATATCCTTTGTCAATAACAAAAAAGATTTCACTCTCCAGGTATTGCGGGATAAAATTAGAATTCTCTACATCTGTGGACAGCCAAGCTGGGAATATAAATTTTTAAGGACTGTTTTGAAGAGCAACCCGAGCATAGAACTTGTCTCTTTTATAATCCTGCGTAATCCCGAAAATATCTCCATAGTGCCGGAAAATCAGCTCTCCTTGATTCCCTTTCCTACGACAGAAATATTTACTAAACAGATATTTAACTTCGATTTACTTATATTTGAAAATTTTACCTATACCCGCTTCGGGATTCCCAAAAAGTACCTGGAGAACATTCGAAAATTCGTTATGGAAACAGGAGGAGGCTTTCTCATGATAGGTGGAGATAACTCCTTTGCCCGGGGAAGATATAAAGGGACGCCGATTGAAGAGATACTGCCGGTGGAAATGGAGGAGGTAAAAGGAAACATTATAGATGGTAAATTCAAAATGTTAACCAGAGAAGCCAGGCATCCAATTCTGAGATTATCCGATAACCCGGGAGAGAATAGCCAGATATGGGCAAGGATGCCGGAGTTGGATGGCTGCAATCGTCTGTTAAAAGCAAAGCCTGATGCCATTGTTTTAGGAGTCCATCCTTTAATTAAGAATAAGCACGGAAATCTGGTGATACTTGCTGTTTGGGAAAAAGGTAAAGGGAGAGTAATGAGTGTGGCTTCCAATAGTACCTGGAGATGGAGCTTTCAGGCTCGGGGGCGAGGCGGCACAGGTGCCTATTATGAACGGTTCTGGCATCAAGCTGTTCACTGGTTGGTGAAATCTCCCCAACTAAAACTCGTCCATCTAAATGCAGACAAGAAAACCTATGCAAAAGGGGAAGAAATTCTTTTATCTATCAGGGTGTTTAACAGATACTACAGGCCAGTGAACGTGCAACGGGTGTATGTAGAATTGGTAGACCCATCAGGAAAGAGGATTGATTTGGGAAGCGCTTCATTAACGGATAGACTCGGGGAATATGGAACTAATTATTTAGCCGAACGAGAAGGAAAGTATACATTTACTGCCACAGCCTGGGAAGGTTCGAAGGTTCTCGGCAGAGACACTGCTTTCTGTAAAGTGGCTATTCCCTCTCTGGAATGGGAAAATGCTCAACTGAACGAGCCACTTTTGAGAGAACTCTCAGATTTAACTGAGGGAAAATATTTCCATATTAATGGTATCGAATCGGAAAAGATAGTTTTACCTGAAGTAAAAGAGGCTACTCCTGTAGTGAAGAGAGTAGTGGCTGTGTGGAACAATCCTTTTATCTTTCTTCTTCTGTGTATATTGTTAGGTATAGAATGGTATATTCGCCGGAGAAGTGGTATGATTTGAGGGGAAAATGGTCGATGCCTATTTCCAATTGATTAGAATAATTGGTAAGGTCAGAAGGTGGATAAGAATCAAAGGTTTAATTGAGGGGATTCTTTCGTCCTTCTCAGTTCTTCTGGGACTGGTAATAGTTTTTAGCATTTTAGACTATTCAATTTCGTTTAATTCCCAGGTGCGCCTCTATTTTCTTATAGGTCTTATTCTCTCCATTATTATTCTCATAGTAAAATTTATTGTTATTCCTTTACTTTCCCCTTTAACTGAGGATAAGATTGCCCTCAGAATTCAGAAAAGATACCCCGCCTTAAGAGACGACTTGATAAATTCTATACAGCTCTTTCCCATAGCAAGCTCGACAGATGAAGTCTATGTATCTAAAGCACTAATTGGTGAACTTATTAGAAAGACTTCGCAAAAGGTAAGAATCGTTAACCCTTTTGAAGTGGAAGATATAAAGCGGCTTAAGAAATTTTTCTTTATAAGTCTTTTAGTTTCTCTCATCTTCTCTTTTCTTCTCTTCTTTCCACCGCGTATTCTTCCATTTGCACTTCCCCGGCTTTTGAGACCCTTAGATTATGAACAGGTGAATCGGTTGCTGCAGGTTACTCCAGGGAACATAGAAGTGTTACACGGTGAAAGTCAGAAGATTGGGGTGGAGATTTTCCAGAGAGGGGGAACTCCTTACTTAATCTATAAGATTTCTGGAGGCAACTGGCAAAGAGCCAAAATGCTTAGAGAAGCATACTCAGAAGGAGAAACTCGTAAGTTCTCCTATAAATTCTCGAAGATTACTCAACCAATCGATTATTTTATTAAGTGGAAAGATTTGCGTACTCAAACTTACTCTATCAGTGTAGTCATCCTTCCGGAAGTAGGAGACGTTTCTGTCAAATACATCTATCCCTCTTATACAGGATTGCCTGAGTTGAAGGTGGGGAAGACCAGCGGGGACCTTGAGGCACTACTGGGAACTCAAGTGCAAATGACTTTGAAGGCTAATAAGCCCATAAGAAAAGGATTCCTTCTAACCGATGATGGAAAGAGACTACCCTTCAAAATTGAGAGAGATTTGTACCTGAAAGGGGGTTTAGTTCTCACTGGTGAGAGAGTTTACTGGGTGGAAGTGGAAGATACTCAGGGTTATACGAATCCCAGTCCAATTAAGCACTACATAAAGATACTTCTCGACAATCTCCCTCAGATAAAGATTATTGCTCCTGGTTGCGATTTGACAGTTTCAGAGAAGAGCAAAGTTGAGCTTGCTTATGAAGCGAGCGATGACTTCGGACTAAGCCAGATAGACCTTGTATACCAGAAGTTAACAGGTGAAACTTATGATTCCATGAAGCCCGAGAGAATAAGGATTAAGCAATTCCACCCCTCGGTGGGTCAGAAACTACTCGATTACCAGTGGGAGCTGGAAAAGCTTGACTTGCATCCTGGTGAGCTAATCAGTTATTATTTAGAAGCCTGGGACAACGATGTTATATCTGGACCAAAAAGTAGTCTTTCCCAAACCTACTATCTGGAGGTATTCAGCTATCTTAAGGAACACGAAGAAATTGAAGAAATGGAACACCATTTCAGAGAAGAGATATTGCGTATTCTGGGAGACCAGATTGTAGCAAAAAGTAGAGTAGAAGATTGGAGCGAAACACAAGACGTGGAAGAGTTAAAAAGCATCCACGCCGACCAGGGAAGAATTAAAAAGTCAACTGAAGATTTACTTAATTATTTGAAAGAGCTCCTTCCTCGCATGGAGGCAGATCCTCTGGGCAATTTTCAAGTATATTCAGAATATAAAAACATGGAAGAAAATCTCCAGTACCTAAAAGATGAAAAAATGGTAGAAGTTTTATCTACAATTTCTGAAGCAGCGAAAGCAACGAGCGGTGATAGGGGAAAATATATGGAAAAGGTCAAGAATAATCAAGAAGAGATTATTTCTGAACTGGAAAAGATGTCTCTTTTAGCACAGGACCTTCTCCAGGACGAGAAAATGCGCGATGTGCTGGGGACAGCCCAGGAGTTGTTAGACAGTCAAATAGACCTCACTCAAAAGTTGGAAGAGATGGCAAAAGAAATAGATAAACATAAATTGGAGGAACTTAAAAAGAGCCTGGCGGAAATCTCAAAACTTATGGCCAAACTGGCAAAGAGCCTCTCCCAGCTACCGGAAACTTTACCAGAAGAATTTATCAATCAGGATGCAATCAAGACTCTCGAGTTGGGAGAAATGTCCAGTGATATAGAAAAGATGGCTGATAAAATCGCCAAGGGAGACTTGGAAGCTGCGTTGAGGATAGCTCAGGACTTACTTAGGTCGCTTTCCTCAACCATAGCCATCCTGCAAGCTGCTGCTAATCAGGTTCCATCTTTTGGTAAAACATCCCAACTGTTTCAAAAGGTAAATGAATATTCCCAGGAGTTGGAAAGACTAATTGCCGAAGAAAAGGAATTGATTGACCGCACCAACCAACTCGATAAGAAACGGTTGGAAGCCCTGTTTAAAAAGCAAGAGTCCCTGTTAAAGAAGTTAGCTAAGTTACAAGAAGAGGTAATAGAAGAGACGAAAAAATTACTGGAAAATCTAAAAAGGAAGTTGAATTATATAAAAGTGTATCCTGCTATCTACCAGAATCTGTCTGTGGTTTTGAGGAGAATGAAGGAAATTCTCAGTGAATTATCTGGAGAGACTCCTCGCCGGGCGAAGGAGTTATTAAAAGAGACTATTGAAAGGTTAAATAATATGTTGAGGCTTGTGGATAATTTTGCCCTTAAGATGGAGAAGGAAAAAGAGAAAATTTCAGATGAGCTGTCTAAATTATCTAAGGAGAAAAAAGAAGAGGAAGAGTTGACTACTCAGGAGAAGAGCCTCTTATCCTTGAAAGAGAGTTGGGAAGGGAAGGGGAAGGATATTTCTGAAACTAAAGAGAAGACTGTATATCTGCGAGAGAAAGAAGAGGAGATTGCGAAATTGTTAGAATTTGAAGAAGAACAGGTGGAAGTGTTTAAAGAAAAGGAACTCTTGGAACTTGAGAGTCTGGCTAAAAAACAGAAGGAGCTGGAGAGCCGGACCGGAAAACTGAAGCAGAAGTTAGAGGAGCTTTCCAGCAGGACTTCTGCCATTGGCCCAAAAATTATCTCTAATATGGAGAAAGCTTCTTCAGCAATGGATAGAGCATCTGGAGAATTGGAGAAAAAGAAGACCGAACCTGCTTTAGAAAAGGAGAGAGAAGCCCTCTACTATTTGGCTCAGGGACAGGAAGGTCTTGCTTCTGCTTCTAAAAAATTGATGGAACTGGCAAAGAAAGGAGGGAAGCCTCTTGTGGGCTTCCTTCAGCCAAGAGGAGGCGTACTTCCTGGGGGGAGGATGGGATTCAGGGAAGGCTATGTAAAGATTCCCGAAGCTCACGAGTACCAACCACCCAAGGAGTTTCGTGAGGAACTTCTGGAAGCTCTCAAAGAGAAATATCCAGAAATCTATAAAGAACTGATTAAACAGTACTATCGGCGCCTCACAGAGTAGAATCAAAAGGAGTAGCAGACTTTAGTCTGCGTCAATGAACCGTCCTCGCTTATATCCTCTCCCCTGGGGGAGAGGGTAAAGGTGAGGGGGAAAGGAGGATGTTTAAATGGCGTGGGAAGCGAAGAAATTTATTGAAGAGAAACTCTCGGAGTTAAAGAAAGTTGTGGGAGACAAAAATGCCGTGGTGGCTACTTCAGGAGGAGTGGATAGCGCAACCTGTGCATTTTTGGCACACAGAGCACTGGGAGAAAAACTAACCGTTATTTTTATTGATGACGGGCTGATGAGAGAAGATGAACCGAACACCGTAGCTCAAGAATTTGGAAATCTGGGTATAAAGATTAAAATAGTTGATGCCAGAAATGAATTCTTCAAAGCGCTTAAAGGAAGAGAGGACCCTGAAGAAAAAAGGAAAAAGTTCAGAGATACTTTTTATAGAACACTGGGAAAGGTAGTAAAGGAGAATGGAGCTTCCTACCTCATTCAGGGCACGATAGCTGCGGACGTCTCAGAAACTAAAAGAGGTATTAAGACTCAGCATAACGTTCTTGAACAGATAGGAATCGATCCCAGAGACTATGGATTTCAGGTTATCGAACCTCTGAGAGAAATCTATAAACCCGAGGTAAGGGATGTGGCCAGAGAGTTGGGGCTGCCGGAAGAAATTCACCAGAGAATGCCGTTTCCTGGACCTGGTTTGGCTACGAGAGTCATAGGAGAAGTTAATCCCCAGAGGGTGGAGATGGTCAGGAAAGCAACCAGGATTGTAGAGGAAGAAATAAAAGAGTTAAAACCCTTCCAGGCATTTGCAGTGCTTATGACAGATAAAGCCACAGGAACGGTTGGGGGAAAGAGAGTCTTCGGTAACATAATAGTGGTCAGGAGTGTTGAGTCTAAAGATGCAATGACTGCTTCTGTGAGTAAAATCCCCTGGGAAATTCTGGAGAAGATTCAACAGAAGATTACTGAGGAGATACCTTCGGTGACCAAGGTCCTCTTCGATATTACTCCTAAGCCTCCAAGCACTATAGAATATATTTGAGCAGGCACGCTGCACTTGTAACAAATAATTGTAGTGTAGCCCTTGGAGTAGCGAAGCAAAGCTTCGCGATTATAACGCGGAGCTATCGCTCCGCTACTCCTTTCATCAAGCCCTTGGGCGACCATCCCGATGTATCGGGATAAATTGCGGTCGCCCCTACACTACAAATTTCAAATTATGGGAATCAAGATTAATCTTTTGAAATTGTTGGCTTCTATTTTCTTATTAACCCTTTCTACTCTACTTTATGGTGGGGATATAATCGTTGAGGGTGAAAAATACTTAAGTCAATGGAATGTAGAGAAAGCTATGGAGCTTGCTCACCAGGCCGTGCTGGAGAACCCGGAGAAGGCCGACTCCTTCAGGTTACTCGGGCTGTCCTATTTTTATCAGGGAGATTATGATAAAGCGTTGGAGTATCTGCAAACTGCATCCCTTATGGAATCCAGGAACGAGAGAAGGAAAAAACTATTCTCTTTTGTCGAAGGCACTAAGGAAATCGTAGAAGAATTTAATGTATATTCAAGTGAACATTTTACACTTCGCCTGGCTGATAGAGATAATCTTCTCGTTGACTATGCCCTCCATGCTCTGGAGAAAGCATATCAAGAAATACAAGATGACCTGGACTATTTTCCAGAAGAGAAAGTTCTGGTGGAAATATATCCTACATCTGAGGAATTCACTCTTGCTTCCAGTCTTACCCAGAAGCAGATTGAAGTCTCCGGGGCAATTGGAATTTGTAAATTTAACCGAATTATGATTATTTCTCCTCGCTGCCTGGTATATGGTTATCGCTGGCTCGATGCTTTAGCTCACGAATTTATCCATTATCTTATTGCCAAAATAACGGGACTCAATATTCCTTTGTGGTTAAATGAAGGTCTGGCTAAGTATCATGAGACAAGGTGGAGAGTTCAACAACCGAACTATTTAATTCCCCTTTACAAAAACGCCCTTTTAAGAGCATCGAGAAAGGGAAAATGGATCGATTTCCTGAAGATGAAGAGGGGCATGCCCAGTCTGGAAAGCAGGGAGGAGGTAATCTTAGCCTTTGCCGAGGTTTCTCTGGCAGTAGATTACCTACTCCAGTACTATGGAAGGGAGAAGTTAATTCATTTTCTCCAGGAACTTGGCAGAACTGCCGGGAAAGGGGAAGAAGAAAAGTTTGAGAAAGTGGAGAAACACTGGGATAGACTTTTTTGCCAATTCTTCGGGATAGACCAGAAAAAGTTTCAGAGCGTTTTGAAAGAGTTTCTGGAGGAGATGAATCTGGAAGAGACTCCGGGAATAGTATTAGATAGCTTTAAGTTAAAAGAAAGAGGAAAGGAAGTCGATGAACTGAAAGAGTATGTGGGAGTAGGAGCCCGTGGGCATGTCCGGCTGGGAGATATGTATCGCCAGAGAGGAAGGTTTAATGTCGCTCTTATTGAATATGAGAAAGGTTTGGGAAAAGAGCCCAATAATCATGTGATTCTCAATAAGATGGGTAAAACCTACAACACACTGGGAAAATTTAGAGAAGCAGAGGAATCATTCAAAAAGTCCTTACAGGTTAACCCTAACTACGGACCAACCTATACAAACCTCGCCACTCTATACTTTACTCAGGATAGGTTAACACTGGCACTGGAAAATTACCAGGAGTCTAATCAGATTAATCCTTTCAATCCTCTCATCCATAAGTATATGGGTCTTATCCATTATAGGCTCGGAGAGGAAGCAAAGGCGAAGAGAGAATGGACAATTGCCCGGAAGCTTCTTCCAGGCGATATAGAGGTGGATTCCTGGCTCTTA
>Ga0209978_10000653_pt1 | contig 13534 bp, 9 predicted proteins | sample BentaG_FD_182805 | JGI IMG/M metagenome (GOLD analysis project Ga0209978, IMG submission 182805) | Deep subsurface microbial communities from South Atlantic Ocean to uncover new lineages of life (NeLLi) - Benguela_00093 metaG (SPAdes)... | ecosystem: Environmental > Aquatic > Marine > Oceanic >...
GTTGTAATTCTTCATAAGAGCCATCGATTTTTGGTGACCGATAAAACCCATTCTTCCTTTACCAATAGCTTTAACACCATCCCTATCTCGAACTTGCATCAGAATTGCATCCGCTCCATCTCCATACCCCGCCATAATGATCTTGGCATCTGGTTTAGGTCTTCGTAAGCTGGCAATGAGGAGCATGAAGGGCATTGGCGTCCCTATGTCACCTACTTGAAAGAATAAGCCATTTTGAGCGACTCCTTGGCCAAACTTCATTATTTTAGAGATTCTACTGTGCATACGGGGGTTACTATAATAATAAGCTGCAATTGCGATGTCTTCAGAAGGATTTAGATTATTGCGTTTAAGGATTTCAGACATTACTTTAGTGATGCTTTCTACATAAAATTTCGCGTCCATTTTAGGTTCAAAAGTTCTGATAAATTCATCCTTATCTGCTCTTTTCCAAGGTCCAGTCACATTAGCTGAAACTGAATAATAATCATCGATCGAAATTGGAATATTTTCTCCATCAGCAACGAGTATAGCTGCAGCACCATCTGCAAACCCAAATTCCCACATAGTTGAGGGTTCAGGTTTTCTAGTATCAGCTGCAATTACCAAAATGCTATTGATGTCTTTGTTAGCCTTGACTGTATCAACAGCCCTAGTTAAGGCTGTTGTACCTGCTTTCGTAGAATCCGTGAAATCTGCGGTAATGATGTCCTCTCTCATATCGAGTACTGTAGCGATTAATGACGCTGAATCTTTTTCGGTATACACTTGTGTTGTTGAAGCAAAGAATATTCCATCAACCGTTTTTGGGTCAATTCCCGCCAAGCAATCAAGTCCTGCTTCTACGGACATTGTCAAGCTGTCCTCATCTACCATTGCTACTGCTTTAGTTCCAGGAACTGAGGGAAAATCCCATGCTTTCGAAATTAATTCTCTGGGCAGCATATATTTAGGTAAATAAGCACCATAACTTTTAATACCAATTGGCATATTAATTTTTTACCTCTAATATCTCTTATTTTTGTTATTTGGATATAAGTAATTAGTTATATGATTCTCAATTTTTGAAATTAAATATATTTTGGTTTTTAATTTTGAGTGAAACTCAATTTAGCGATTACATTCATTAAGGAAGAGGGTAGAAAAATTTCACTATAAAGTAAAAGCTGTAAAAAATTCAGTCGGTTTCAAATTTTTTTTCTAAAACGGTAATAATTGGTTTAAATCCTACTTTTCCAAAAATATCGATTAATTTTTGGTCCCCTACATATGCCATGTTAATTCTTACGGCTTCACATCCCCACGATTTTAATATTTGTATGGCTCGATCTGCAAGAATTTTACCTACGCCTTTACCGATAAACTCTTTTTCCGTGGCCCAATTATTTAAATACCCGATATATTGTCCTAAGTTGCTCTTTACTGCTTCCAGCATTCCCATTGACACAACTTGACCTGTTGTTTTTAGCTCTGCGATTAAAGTTATTCGTTTCAAATTAGGTTTAAATTGCCGTAATCCCGAGGTTTCTCTCCATTTTGATTCAACGAATCCAATATTATATTTTTCTTGGAGTTCTTTTAAAATTTTTAGAGTTGCTTGATAATCAGATGTTCTATAATTTCTAATAATTATATCTTCTTCTGTTAACATCTCGTCAGCCATTTATCATACACCATTCCCTTAATAATTATGATTTTTTTAGAAGTTTTAAATCAATCCTTTTTGATAGTAACTTTTCATTGGTTACCTCGTCAATAATAAAGAAGATATAATCGTCTACATATTGAATTATTGGTGAAATGAATACCAATTCTTCTTGTGCATCCCAGACATCAATTGTTTCGATCATCACTTCTTTCTCAAAATATTCTTTAAGGTGATTAATTCTAATAACTGTCCCTTTAATTGCGTGAAGCGAGTTATTCTGGACTAATATCTCTAATTCTTGGCTATCTTCTATAATATTAATTTTAAGTATCACAAAGGGTTTTTTGTCAGTAAAACTCACTTCTCCCTTTTTGCTCGGATCAAATAGTTGAATATTGGAAAAGGAGCCATTATAATCTTTACCATCTATATGCGAAACGTCAATACCTTTAAACGCTAAATAGGCTATAGCTTTTTGCATTCTTATTGAAGTAGAATCAGAATTCTTTATTACATCGGAAAAAAATTTGTTGGTCGTAGTTTCAATTTGATTTCTGAGTTCCTTCTTAATCGATTCGCCCTTTTCTATGCGTTTCTTAATTTTCGGAGATTTAATTACTTCTTCTTTCAATATCTCGGAGTCAATTATTTCAAACAACTTGTCTTCATATTTGTCCATTACTCCTTGAGTTAGATGCCTAATCAACTCATCTCCAAAAAGTTCAATCCTATCTGGCAGCGACAATATAACTACGATTGTTTCGGGAGTTTCTTCTACGAGTCCAGCTCTTCTTTTTTCCCTTTTAGAGTGAGTTAAAAATTTCTTCCCAAAGAAGGTATACCCTTTAAATTCCAGATCTATGTGGTCTAATGCGTCAGATTCGTCTAAGCTTAAAAACCAAATAGGGTGATATTTAATCGGGCGCATAAATGTTTTATTATTTCTATATTGATCATCAGGGTAAATCAATAAAGGCATATGACCTTGAGCTTCGTCAAAATACATTACATAGACTACAGCTAAGTCTTCAAAAGGATTTTTTTTCGATGAGGAGGAACCAAATAATTCAGCCAAGAACTTACCCTTTTAATCGAGTTTTTTGAAATATACTATAGAATTAAATAATTCTTTGTTAAAAATTTTAATTAAAAAATACATATTATTAATAGTATCAAATTTGAAGTGAGTTTTTATGCAAATAACAGACATTAAAACATACGTTTTAAAATTGGATTTTAAAGTTAAAATTGGTAGTATGCCGAGACTTCAAGCTAGCGGTCTCTACACAAATCTCAAAACAGACGAAGGTATTGATGGATGGGCGTTAACGCATTGGAATTTGAGCAACCTCGCTCAAAAACAGTTTATCGATGACGCTTTAAGAAGGCTCGTTTTGAACAAAGATCCTTTTATGGTTGAGGAAATCTTTCACGATGTATATCAAAACACTAACAGAATTATGTTTGGAATACCTCAAGCTACTTCTGCTATACAAATTGCATGTTGGGATATAATGGGAAAAGCAACTAAGCAACCAATTTATAAATTACTCGGTGGTCGAAAGAGAGAAGTTAAATGTTATGCTTCAATCTTAAGGGCTTATAAACCAAAACCTGCGGTTAAAACCGTTGAGAATGCGATAAATCCTGATTTGGGAGGCTTTAAAGCGGTAAAATTACGAATAGGAATGGGGATTAGACAAGACGCAGAGATTTTGAAAGAAGTCAGAGACGCTTTTCCAGACATTGATATTATGGTTGATGCAAATTCTGCATATCAATCAGTAAGCGAGGCTTTTAAAATAGCAAAATTATGTGAAAAATATGATGTTCTATGGTTAGAGGAACCGATCCCAACAGATAATCTTAATGGACTTGCAAAGTTAAGGGCAAAATCACCTGTACAGATAGCTGGTGGGGAAAACGACATGGGTATTTTTCGGTTTGAAGATATTCTTTCCAGAGAATGCTTTGACATAGTCCAACCAGATGTAACGCGGTGTGGTGGTTTTCTACAATTAAAGAAAATCGATGCCATGGCAGAAGTGAAAGGAGTAAGCTGTATTCCACACATTTTTGGTTTTGGGCATATACTAGCTACTAATTTACATTTTATCATGGCTTCCCGTTGCGAGTGGTGCGAGTTTCCTTTCTATCCCGAGGAGTTTCAGTTGCTTGAAGAACCAATAAGAGCAATTAAAGGAAAAGTTAAAGCTTTAGAGAAACCGGGAATAGGCGTAGAGATCGATAAAGAAATGTTTGAAAAAAATGTTTTAAAAATCTAATTCACATATTCTTTTTCATCTTTTTCTTATCTGTTTGCTCCCGTTCGTCAAGTTCTGAGTCATTAATTTTAAATTCATCCAAATCCTTAATGTTAAAATCTCGCAGTAATGATTTTTACCGGTAAAATTTATAATTTAGAGGTAAGAATAAGGGAATTGTTTATATATCGAACAAACATCCCTACATGGAAGAAGGAAATTTCTGGTCAGACACTTCTCCAGGATACGACGAGTATCCGTTCGTGGAGAAAAATGGTTGGGAATTTATGACTCCTATTGAAGAAGAAATTTTAGGTCCTCTATCTAATCGATTAGGTGGAAATCGCATAGTAAATGCGAGCGAGACGAGTTATATCCGTTATGGAGTCATTCAATTATTTTCAGAAAGAGTCGAGGGAGAAGCCTATCCTCCCTACACGGTTCGGATCAATGGAATAGAAGTTCTAGATTCTGTATGGCAATTCCAAGAAGAAACTGATAATGGAGAACCAGGCTTGGTCCAATTATACTATATTAAATACCCTCCACATTATCTAACTGAGGTACTGGGACTTACTCTTGGATATCACGAATATCATGTGGAAGTAAGTTGGTATAATAGCGGCGAACTACAGGTTGTAAGCTTTATGACTGGTTACACCTTAATTTTATAACGGTCTTTACGACCACTTTTTTTTTTATATATTGTATGTCATAATCTATTTTTAGACCGCTAGGTCTTATATTTTTTTATCTTTTTCCGGATTTTATCAATTAAATGAGCTGGGAAATCGTCAAATGATGTATCTTTAAACCGTTTATAACAGGAACAACAAAACCTCAATACGAACACTTCAATATTTTTATGAAAAAGATGACTCTTCCCTGCTTCAGTATAAAGTTTACTTTCACAATTAATACAATAGTCAAAAAATCTGGTGATCTTATTGTCTTCAAGTTCATTCTCGAGCTCTTCAACGAGTGTTATTTCCCTTATTAAGAAACTTTTGACTGCTTGTCGCACTAGTTCTGACCTATTAATTTCAGCACCCCTACATATTTTTTTTATTAACTTCAAATATGATTCTGGTACATCAACCGGAACTAATTTCATAATTCTAATTCTCCTAAAAATTTAATCTCTTTCTGTTGAAAACATTGATGTAACTTAGCCTTATAAACATTTTCCCCATTCAAATTATTTATTAAGTGGATTAAATTATTTTTTTTAGGGTTATAAACGATTTGAAAATATTTTATTGAGTTAAAGAATGTGGAAAAAATATTTTAAAAATAGGGTTTTTTTTCTCAATATTTAATTTATATCGTTTAAAATAAATTTTAATCTAATTTTACATTATATACATCGAAGGTTTAAATTATACAAGTATTAAATATTAGAAAATCTATAAATAAAAATCATTATTTATGTTGTTAATCTTTGATTTGGAGCCCTATTGATTCATGAAACATGTTAATAAACTCGAATTAATTTATATTCCCGCATCTTATTGGAATGAGCCATTAAGTGGATTTGAATTAATTTCTAAAGCAAAACAACTTCCGAATAACTCTAGTTTTTTTCTATTATGGAATCCAACAAATCCATCAGAAAAGGAGCTTACTGAGAGTATTAAGCTCAGTTTTCCAACCATTCCCGCAAATAAGCTATTAACTTGTAAGATCAACTTTGCGGTTCCAGTACATTCATTAAAAGCTGATGGTGATGTGACATCTACCACGCAATTTTTTGATGTATCGTCATTCATTGGAAAAATCATGCCTATTTCACCTACTATAAAATTACTATTTCAATTGGAATTAGTTGGCAACCAAGATCGAGGTGTGAAGCGTTTCAGTAATTCAATTAAGACGTGGGCATTTTTAACAAAATTAATATTTGAACTACTAAACAACGGAAAATTCATTCCTATTTTAGAACCCGCTACAAGGGAAAGATACACTGGCCAATGGCGCGTATTACTAAAGTCTCAAGAAGACAAAGATCGGTTTAAAACGATCTTAACTAATAGTTCGTGGCCAGCTTTTTGTCTTCCTATAAATTTCATTCGAGTAAATGGAGCAATTAAAGCAGATGGTCTTTGGCACCCATCCTATGTTTTTTCAATCTTTCTGGATAATATTGCAGATTATTTAATACGTTCTACGCTTAATAAAAGTGATTTTCAAACTTTTAATGAATTTTACAGCACAGAAATTAAAAAGGAAACAGATCCAGACTTTAAGGAAGGTTGGGATTACAAATTTCTTAAAGCTCTCATCAGAAAAGATCCTAGTTTTAAAGTAGAAGAATTTTATGAAACTATTTTACCAACATTAATAAAGAATTGGACTCAATCTGCTCAAGGACTTACATTAAAGCACGGTTTTACTTTCAATTTAGAATTAAAATATCCTAAAAAACCAGAAGATGATTGGCCATTATCATTTTACCTTTCTTCACAAGACAGTACAAAATCTATTCCTTTAAATGAACTCTGGGAAGGTAGTAGCATTGAAAAAAAATTTGAAACCGATGGACAATTTTTAGAAATAATCTTAAGAGCTTTGGGTGCAGCATCAAAAATATTTCCACCAATTAAAAGAGCTCTGTCAGAAAATCTTCGAGATGAAATATTGCTCACTTCATCTGAAGTCATTGATTTTCTAAAATATCCAAAAGATTTATTAATACAGAGTGGATTTAACGTCATTCTTCCGGAGGTCTTCAGAAGAGATGGAAAACAACGGTTATCAGCTAAGTTAATCATTCGTTCAAATAGCAATATTAAGACGCAAGAAGGTTCCTTCCAAAGTTTACCTTCGATGTTTGATGTCCATTCAATGCTTGATTTTAAATGGGAAGCAACAATCGAAGGAAAAAAGATTTCGGATAAGGAATTTAAAAAATTGATCAATTCAGAAGACTCCTTAATTAATATGGGCGGAAAATGGATATTAGTAGATCAACAATCAATTGATGATTTTAAACAATCAGAAATTCTTGAGTTTGAGAACTACATGGATGTATTGAAAGTAGGTTTACTCGGGAAGATACAGTTACAAGAAAACGGTACCGAATACGATGTAATTATCGAAGGAGATTTCAACGACATAATCAGCAAATTACAGTCTATTAATTCATTTGAAGATATTCCCTGTCCGTCATCATTTAATGGCACTTTAAGACATTATCAACAAGAAGCTCTAACATGGATGGGCAACATGACAAAGTTCAATTTTGGATTGTGTTTAGCAGATGACATGGGGCTCGGAAAAACAATTCAGGTGATTGCACTTCTATGCTATCTTAAACAGCATTATCCAGAAAAACCAGGAAGCGTACTGGTTGTATGTCCGACATCAATTTTATTTAACTGGTATCGAGAGTTAAAAAAGTTTGCTCCCGATTTAGAAGTAATGCTCCATTATGGATCCTCCCGGATTAAGGACGCATCAGAGATTCCAGAAATTCTTAAACCTCACAAAATTATCCTCACATCTTATGGAACACTGAGAAATGATATTGATTTATTAGAATCCATAGACTTTAGCGGAATTATCGTTGATGAAAGTCAAAATATTAAAAATTATGCTTCACAACAGTCTAAAGCTATAAACAGGCTCAGAGGACAATTTAGAATCTGTTTGAGCGGCACTCCAATTGAGAATCGTTTAATCGAATTATGGTCACTTTTTAATTTCTTAAATATTGGTCTTTTAGGAAAAAGAAAGGAGTTTCAAAACAAGTACGTCATACCAATTGAACGCTTTCAAAACAAAGATGTTGTTGAGAAATTAAGGTTAATAATTGCTCCTTTCATCTTGCGGCGTGTAAAATCGGATAAAACTGTTATTAACGATTTACCCGATAAAAACGAAATGAAAGTTATCGTCGATTTGACCGAAACCCAAATTAAATTATATAAAGAACTTGTAGAGAATACTCTGAAAGAAATAGAAGATATTTCTTCAGATAAGAAAAAGAAGGGAACAATTTTAGCTCTATTAGTAAAACTAAAACAAATCTGTAATCATCCTTCTCAATATCTAAAACTTGACATGGAAGAATTAGAATTAGATAATAATTTACAAGAATTCGTATCTCAATCGCAAAAATTAGAAAGAATGATTGAAATGACAGATGAAGTCCTTTCAAATGGAGAAAAAGTCTTAATATTTACTCAATTCACGCAAATGGGAGATATTTTAAAAAAAGTTCTTGAACAAAAGTACAATTTTGAAATACTTTACTTCCATGGAGGGGTACAAGAAAACAAGAGACGGGAAATTGTTGATCGATTTCAATCAAGCGATATAGATAGTCCTCCAATATTAATTTTATCGTTAAGAGCCGGAGGAACGGGATTAAATCTTACTCAAGGAACAACAGTTATTCATATCGATAGGTGGTGGAATCCAGCAGTAGAAGACCAAGCAACAGATAGAGCTTATCGAATTGGTCAAAAATCCGTTGTAAATGTTTTTAAATTTATTACAAAAGGGACTATCGAAGACAAGATTGACAAGCTGTTAGAAGAAAAGCGAGAATTAGCTGAAATGATAGTAGAATCTACAGGAGAATCTTGGATTTCAGACTTAGATGATGATAAATTAAGGAACTTGTTAAATTTAGGTGAATGAAAAAATGGATGAACGAAAGAAATATTTCATGGATAATAGAAGAAACAAGAAAAAAGATGTCCCAAGAAGAAAAACAGAATATGAAAAAGAAAGAACCCGTGAAGAAGTTGAGCAAATAAAAAAGAACCTAATCGATTATGCAAAGACGCCTTGGGGCAGATATTGGATCATCACAAACCTAAAAATTGGACGCCCCTTCCGAATGCAAAGAGGAATTGAATATGCCAAAGACGAGGATCGTATTGATAATTTTTCAATAAACAAAGGTCAAATCTTTGCAACTGTACAAGGCACTGCTCCTACACCTTATCGTGTGAAAATAAATTTTGACCTTATCCCTGATATAGGATGGGAAAAAATACTTGAAGATTTATCAACCAAATTGGGATACATCATAGATTTATTGGAGGGTTCTCTACCTCAAAATGTCATTACGATTTTTGAGAATAATGGATATTCCCTATTTCCTGATTCAACTAATAAATTAAATTCTACTTGTTCATGTCCTGATAAAGCAGTTCCATGCAAACATATTGCCGCCATAATTTTATATCTTGCTCGTGTGTTAGACTATAATCCATTTTTATTGTTAGAATTACGAGGGAAATCGAAAGAAGAAATTCTTGACGATCTTAGTTTATCGCAGCCAACAGAAAGCAATGAAGAATCCGAAATTAAATCTCCAATAGATAACATCGAATTTAAGTTTAATGTCCCTAAAATTCATATACAAGAAATATCCAAACAGAAATCGAGTATTGATGAATTTGATATTGGATTTGACATAAAAAAACCTGGAAAAATCATAGAGACTTTAGAGAATCTAGGAATTCCCCAAAATATTGATAATAAAGCTTTCGAGATCGTTCTAAGAGCAATATATCGTAAAATTACATCAAAAATACATGAAATATCTTTAGAATTAAGTTAATGATAATAATTGGGAAAAAAACTTATTTCTTATCCTAGGTATCTCCTTTGATTTGCCGCCATTAAGACTTTTGCCGACAGATCTTCAGTTTTGTTGTTTCTAAGGGAGTTTATAATGTAATCAGTAATGGCTTTATGTTCCTCATCCATTTCACAGTCAATTGCTAATTCTTCTAATTTTGCTGTTATAGATTTAGGGGCAAAGGGTTGATCGGGGTTATAGAATTTCAGAGCATCTCGAAGATCGTCTTCAAAATTTATATATTGGGTAAGTATAAAATCGTAATCTTTCTGAGTTAATGCGTTTAATCCAAGTAATGCTGGCGGTAATCCCATAGAACACAGTGATGCTGTAAAACCAATTGCTCGAGGTAAAGTATGTTCTCCCATTGTACGACCATAACCAAACAATCCAATATGGAGTTTTCTCTTTCTCCTCTTCGGGACAAATTTTGCAATTGTGTTAATTAATGGTGCTAATTCCATAACTTGTTTTCCATATTCTTCGGCATATCTTTCTACAATTTCCATGCATCTTTCTTCTTCCATGTAATGTGGTTTACTTCGCGGTGTTTCACAAAGTTGATTTATTGCTCTTGACACGATATTCGGGGGATAATCGTACTTGAAAGCCGATTGAAGGGTAAAAGTTTGCACGCTTGGATATTCTTTTATTACTCTCTCCACTGTGTCTGGCCGCAAATTTCCTCTAAAAGGCGCCGAACCTACACCGATTATTGGATATAAATCAACGCTAATTTCTTCAGATAATTGATGAATTCTCTGATGAGCTATTTTATTTATTATCACAGCAGATAATAGGCCATAATTTAAAGCAGGGTCTGAACGGGCGAAAAAGATCCTCTGGGATTCAAAATCTTTATCACTAAGGTAGGCTTTTAATAGAAGATGAGAAAAAAGCATGTGTTGCTTATCCTCAACAAGAGGGATTACATTTATATTATGAGGTTTAAATTCACCAACCCAATCTGAGATTAAGATATCCCCTTCAAGCGTGGGATAAAATTGTTTTCCTACCACAAACTTGTGGTAATAATTATAAATTCTATCAAGTCCCTGTTCTGACGTTGTCATTGGAAGGATCACTTCAAAAATAGGAGCGATATCATCATTAAAATAGAGTTTTGCAGCATCAAATGACCGAGGGATACTTTCCAGAGTCTCAATTAGAACTTTTGCTTCTGCTTTTTCTTCTGCGGGATTTGGAACTCTTATTGTCAAAAAGATATCTTTTCCTAGTCGTGTATTTGTAAAAAAATCAGGATATTTTGTCAAGAGTTTTTTTACAACAAATCCATCGACTTCTTTGCCCTCAGCATCCCACATTTGCTCATCACACCCAAGATGTGAATATGCGTAAAAAGCTTCCTGAATTTCATCTTCACCTCCAAGATCAGGAGATTCCGCGAAAAATGGAAGGTGGACATTATCGGGATGTTGAGTACTCATGCAGCGCGGTATTTTCATCTTCTTAAATAATAAAAATGCATTTTATAATAAGAATAATTTAATTGTAAACCAAATTGAAATTTAACAGTTGGTTTTATAAATCAAAAACTAAGATATTAATATATTATTATAATTAGTAAAATTGAGTGAAATCATGCGACCAATTACAGAAGAAAAGTTCGAATCCATTTTAAAATTTTTAGAAGAAAAGAAAATCGATGTTTTAATGATAACTGATTACGAAAACAGTCGGAATGTTAACATGCAATATCTTTCGGGCCATCCAACTGACGCAACGATATTAATTAGTTCCAGTGGAGAGTCAATTTTAATGCCCTGGGATGTTGCTTTAGCCGAAAAACATTCTGAGGTTGACGATATTATAAACGCTGCTAATTTCAGTTACAATCCATTTTTGGCATTGAAAGATTTATTTGAGAATCGTTGGAGTAAATCGTCTTTTACGGTTGGAATCCAATCAATAACACCTTATGGCTTCACTGTAAAATTGAAAGCACTTATTCCAAGTGTAAAGTATTTTGGTAATCCTATAGAAGTAGACAATTTTTTACAAAAATTAAGAGCCACTAAAAGTGAATTTGAGATTAAGAAATTAGTGAAAGCAGCTGAAATAGGTACTAAAACGATTAATGACATACAAGATTTTTGTTTGAATACTTCTGATGGTACAGAGAAAGATTTATCATTTCTAGTAAGAAAAAAATTGGCAGAATATGGAGCTGATGATGTCTCCTTTGAACCCCTTGTTGCCAATTCTTCCCGTGCTCATGAAATACATCAATATCCCTATGCTAGCGATCAAAAATTTAATCTACCAGGATTAGCTCTAATTGATTTTGGTGCAAAGTTCCAGGGATACTGTAGCGACATTACAGTACCTATTAGTTTCGGGAAATTGTCGGATGAACACATTAAAATGCGTGATATAGTCGTCAAAGCGTATGAAGCAGCAATTGAAATGATAGATATAGATGTACCCTTATGGAAAGTTCATGATAGAGCAGAACAAATACTTAAAAATGGGGGTTTTCAAATGCCTTATTCTTTAGGTCATGGATTAGGGTTAAGTGTCCACGATTCTCCTTTAATATCCCGTAAACCCACCGATGAATATTCTAAAAAATTCTGGAAAGAGGAAACATTTCAAGATGGAATGGTATTTACTATTGAACCAGGAGTCATGAAACAAGGATTAGGAGGCCAACGGCTTGAGAACGATGTCCTAATTCGGAATGGCAAGGTTGAAATTATTACTAATTCAGAACCATTGAAATTTTGAAAACTTAAACTCATTATATTTTATTTTATACCTATTCCTAAAACTGAGATAATTCATAAATTTTTTACTTTCTAATTAAATATAGTACTTAATTAAATTAGGAAATCAAGGATTGAGAATTTGCCAAAAAAGGAGAAAATAGTTTTAATTGGAGCGGGCTCTCTACAATTTGGATTGGGTTCAGTTGGAAGTATAATCAATAGCGACATTTTACAAGGTTCTACAGTAAGTTTGCATGACATTAATCAAACTAACTTAGATTTAGTGACCGAGTCATGTAAAGACGCAATCGAGCAAAAGAATTTAGATTTTGAGTTAGAATCTACTATAGATAGGAAAAAAGCTTTGAAAAATGCTACTTTCATCATAAATTCCATAGAAGTCTCTCCAAGATTTGAATTGTGGGATAATGATTACGAAATTCCTCGTAAGTATGGAAATACGCAAGTCATGGGCGAGAATGGTGGTCCGGGAGGATTATTTCATTCGTTAAGAGTGATTCCTCCGATCCTCGAAATTTGTGAGGATATTGCTAAAATCTGCCCCGAAGCATTCATTATTAATTATTCAAACCCTATGAGTAGAATCTGCCTTGCAGTCAAGAGAAAATTTCCATCACTAAATTTTATAGGATTATGTCACGAATTTCCCGGATTTATTCGTCATTACAGTAGGATTTTAAACACTCCAATTACTAACCTTGAGATGAGAGCAGGAGGATTAAACCATTTTGGTGTTTTATTATCAATTCGATATATCGATAAGAATAAGGACGCATACCCTGATCTTAGAGAAAAGGCTCCAGAATATCTCAGTAAAATAAAGGGTCCGTTAAATGATGTAGACTTGATTAAATTCATTCTTGAAAAGTTTGGATACATTCCTTATACTCAAGATTCCCACTATGGAGAGTATATCTCTTGGGGTTGGGAAAAAGCAGACCTCGAGGGAGTAAGAGACTTTTACAATGGTTATAAAAGCCTTACACTACGGATTGGAAGAAGAATTCAAAAATCAATAAAAAGGGGAAAAGGCGCGAATCTTGTAAAACCTGATTATGAAAGAGCAATTCCAATTATCGAAGGTATAAAAACTGATTCTCAACACGAAGAGATGTCTGTAAATTTGCCGAATAAAGATGTAATTACAAACATACCTCGTGATCTGGTTGTAGAATGCCCCGCAATTGTCACTAAGAGCGGATTAAAGGCAATCAAGTTAGGAGATTATCCAAAAGGATTAGCTGCATTATTACGCAATCAAGCTTCAGTTCAAGAC
>Ga0209978_10000655_pt1 | contig 13528 bp, 8 predicted proteins | sample BentaG_FD_182805 | JGI IMG/M metagenome (GOLD analysis project Ga0209978, IMG submission 182805) | Deep subsurface microbial communities from South Atlantic Ocean to uncover new lineages of life (NeLLi) - Benguela_00093 metaG (SPAdes)... | ecosystem: Environmental > Aquatic > Marine > Oceanic >...
GTATTGGACATCTTGATGGTTTTCTTATTATGGGTAACCAATATAAATTGTGAGGTCTTGGATAATTCGCTTACTAATTCAACGAAACGATCGATATTGGCATCGTCCAAGGGGGCATCCACCTCGTCCAGAAGGCAGAAGGGGGTGGGCTTGACGAGAAAAAAGGAGAAAAGCAGCGCAATGGCCACCAGCGCCTTCTCCCCACCGGAAAGGAGGTCGATAATCTGCAACCTCTTATCGGGTGGTTGGGCTACGATTTCAATCCCCGTAACGGAAAGATCCCTTTCGTCGGTTAGCAGCAGATCTCCCCTTCCCCCCTTGAACAGCCTGGCGAATACTTCCTGAAATTTCCCCCTAACCACCTCAAAGGTCTTCAAAAATTGACGGTTTGTCGTCCTATGTATCCTGGTAATGGCCCTCTTCAGGTCATCCATGGCATCCTCTAAATCCCTCTTCTGCTCTATTAGGAAGTCATATCGCTCCTTCAATTCCTCATACTCCTCAAGTGCCACCAGATTGACCTCCCCCAACGCATCGAGGGCCGCTCGAAGTTCATTGAGCCGCCTTTCCGCGGAGTCCCGCTGAAAATCGGGGTCCTTCTCCCCGGCCAATTCTTGCAGGGAAAGGCCGTACTTTTCCGATACCCTCCCCTCCAGATGTTCCACCGAAAGGTGAATTTCGGCCATCTTGAGATTGAGCTCGTTGGTCTTTTGCCCAATCTCATCCCGTTCCAGCTTTAACCGCTCATGCCCGGATTCGCTCTCCCTGAGGATTTCGGCCAACCTCTTCCTCTGTCGTTCTTGGGCCCTCACTGTCCTGGTGAGGGATTTGAACTCCTTCATACTCTGCCGTCCCTGCTTCTGGAGGGCCGCTACCCGTTCCTTGGCCTCAGAGGTTTCCTCCCTGACCCGCTCAACTTCCCTCAATTTCCTCGCGATCTCGTCCTTTGTTCCCCTTTGGGATTGCTCCAGGTTGCTGAGCACCGCTTCAACGGCCTTCATCTTCTCCCTCAGTGCCGCGGCGCTCACCTTTAGGCCGGTAACATCTCGATTTATCTCCTCCAAGGCCTTGGTCTCTCCATCCAATCTCGCCTTCAATTCCTTTATCTTCTCCTCCCCCTCTCTCCTCCGATCGTCAAGTTCCCTCAATTGGTGGGAGAGGTCCTGCAATTCCCCCCTCCTTGCGTCAACCTCGGATTGGAGTTGTCTCCCCTCGAATTCCAGGACCTCCAACCTCTGTCTCTCTCGAGTCAGCCCTTGACCCCTCTGTTCCAAATCCCTTTTGCAATCCATGAGCTCTATTTCCTGCTTGTGCCGATTCTCCAGCAAGGCATCGAGCTCGCCCTCCTTTGCAGAAATGGTATCAGCGAGTTTCCCAATGGTTGTCCCCTTGAGATGAAGTTGCTCCCTTAACCCGGATACGCTCCCCTCAAGCCCTTTGATAAGCCTCCTCCTCTCAAGCAAGCCGAACCCGCCGCCCTCCATACCTCCTCCCGTCAGACTTCCATCCCTCTCCAAAACCTCTCCATCGAGGGACACCAATGTTCGAAAGCCCTTCTCCTCCTTCCACAGCCTATGGGCTACCTCCAGATTATCGACAAGCCATACACCCTCAAGGAGAGATGCTATTACGGGGGAAAACAACCCCTCCTTAACCCTCACAAACTGAGCGAGGGGACCCAACAACCCCTCCTCTTTTGACCCGCTTACCCGCCCCACGGCTCGAATTGAACCCTTTGGGGTGACGGGGATAAATGTAGAACGACCGCAGCTGCGCTCCTTCAAATACCGAAGGGCTTGCATCCCTTCTTCAAACCCTTTCACTACGATATGCTGTAATCCCCGATCCAATGCGGCCTCCAACGCCACCTCAAATCGTTGATCCGTCTCTATCATGTCCCCGATGAGCCCGTAAATTCCATCCAGCTCTCCCCTCTCCTTGGAGGACATGATCGCCTTTACCCCCCTATCGTAGCCCTCGTAATTTTTCTCCAACTCCCTCAAGGATTCAAGTCTCGAGCGCTCTCGATGGAGCAGTTCCTCCATCTTCTTCAGCTCCGATTCCTCGGCGAGAATTCTCCGACGCAAATCATCGATGCCCGCTCGGAGAGCCTCCTTCTCCCCCTCCAGTTTCTCCATGGATGAGGTGAGGGTATTCATCCTCTCCCCTGACTGGGATAAGAGCTTCTCCATCTCTTCAACCGCGCCTTTCGCCTCCCGTTGTTCAATCCCATTCTGAACTATTCTCCTTTCCAGGCCTTCAATCTCTTTCCCCAAACTGGAGGTCGCATTTCTTGAAGCTGATATTTGAGATAGGATATCAACGACGCTGGTCTTCTGGTCCTCCAGGTCGTTCATAGTGCCCTCATTTTGGCGTTTAAGGGACTCCAGCTCCCGCTCCCTCTCCTTCAATCCCGACTCTTCCGAGAGGATCTGTTGCCTCAAATCGGACCTCTCCCCTTCCATCCTTGCCTTCCCGCTCCTCGTTTCCTCCAGCTTGGAATTCAACTGCCCGATCTCCTCCAGGTATTGCTTCTCCAGTCGGGAAAGGCGTTCCAGCTCCCTGTTGAGGGCTTCAATCCCATCTTCACCCCTTTGGAGCTCGTTTTGGACGCCCAGGGTTCTCCGTTGGGCCTCATTGAGCCCCTCCTCCACCTCCCTCAACCTCTGCCTGGTGTGCTCGATAAAGCTTTGCGTTCTCCGTAACCTCCGGGTTACCTTCGTCCCCTCCTCCCTCAATCCCGCTAGGGCCTCTTCTATTCCCCCCCTCTTTTTCAATAGCTCACCATAATCCTCCGCGGCGATTTTCGACTCGATCTCCTTAATCTCCCCCTTATATGCCTTAAACCGCTCTGCCCTTTTCACCTGCCGACTCAACCCATTGATCTGCCTTTTGATCTCCCCGATGATATCTCGAAGCCGCAGGAGGTTTTGTTCCGTCGATTCCATCTTCATCAAGGCGATCCGCTTTCGCTCCTTAAACTTAGAAACCCCAGCTGCCTCCTCGAACAACAACCGTCTCTCCTGCGGCTTTGAGTTCAGGATGAAATCCACTTTTCCCTGCTCGATAATGGAATAGACGTTCGTTCCGATCCCCGTCCCCGCGAATAAATCCGCAACATCCTTGAGGCGGCAGGGGTTTTTGTTGATATAGAATTCGCTCTCCCCGGAGCGAAAGAGCCTCCGTGTGACCATGATCTCTTCATATCCTGTGTATTCGGGGGGAACGCCTCCATCCTCATTGGAGAAGAGGATGCTCACCTCGGCCATTCCCATGGGCTTATTTCCATTGGTCCCATTGAAAATCACGTCTTCCATTAACCTCGCTCGAAGGTGTCTCGCACTCCTCTCTCCAACCACCCACAGTACGGCATCAACGATATTGCTCTTCCCGCAACCGTTTGGCCCCACGATGCCCGTAATTCCCCCCGGAAAGGAGAAGCTCACCCTTTCCGGGAAGGACTTAAACCCCAAAATTTCCAGTTTCTTAATCCTCATTTTCACCTCCCGGGCGAGTAACGGAATCCCGTATGAAGCCGATGGCCTTTTCGAGCCGCCTAATCGTTTGGCCCTTCATCAGTATATCGATTACCTCAAAGAGCCCTGGGCTGACAGTACGACCTGTCAGCGCTACCCGGACGGGTTGGGCGACTTTAACCAGCTTAATCTCCCTCCTTTGGGCAATCCCCCTGAACAACGATTCAACCTCTGCCTCGGACACGGTCTTCATCCCCTTGAAGCCCTCTATCAAGTCCTCGAAGATATCGATCACCTCCGGCCTCAAGAACTTCTTGGCCGCTTCCTCTTCGTATTCGATCTCCTCCTTGAAAAAGAATTCTGCCTGGTCGGCCATCTCCACGAGGGTCTTTGATCGAGCCTTAAGGTTGCTGATGATCTTGTTCAACTTCTCCCCTTCGCCGATTTCATAGCCCTTTACCTTTATGAAGGGGAGCAAGAGGGGAGCAAGCTTACTCGGCTCCCTTCCCTTTATGTGATCTCCATTGATAGACCGAAGTTTTTCAGGGTTGAAGATACCCGCTGACTTCCCCACATTCTCCAGGGAAAACTTCTCTATCAGCTCTCCAATGGAAAAGATCTCCTGATCGCCATAGGACCAGCCAAGCCGAACCAGATAATTCAAGAGCCCCTCGGGCAAATACCCCATTTCTTTATAAGCCATAACCGATTCCGCCCCGTGGCGCTTGCTCAATCGGGTCCGATCAGGGCCAAGGATCATCGGGACGTGGGCAAAATAAGGAAGGGGGTAACCAAGGGCCCGGAAAAGGAGAATCTGCCTCGGCGTATTATTGACGTGATCGTCTCCCCGAATGACGTGGGTAATGCCCATGGTTCCATCATCTACCACCACGGCGAAGTTATACGTGGGCATACCATCGCTCCTCTGGATGATCAAATCATCCAACTCCGCATTTTCGAAGACAACCCGTCCCTTCACCAGATCCTCCACAACCGTCTGCCCCTCCTGGGGGCATTTAAACCGCACAGCATAGGGACCATCGGGGTAGGGTGGGGATAGATTCCGACATTTACCGTCGTATTTCGGCTTTTTCCTCTCCTCAAGCGCCCTTTTCCGCTTCTCCTCCAGCTCCTCGGGGGGACAATAACACCGGTACGCCTTCCTCTCGGACAAGAGTCTGTCCACATGTTCCTGGTATATGGCTAGCCTCTTGGATTGAAAGAAGGGCCCTTCATCCCAGTCCAAACCCAGCCACTGCATGCTATCCAAGATTGCCTTGAGTGCCTCCTCCGTGGATCGGGCTATATCGGTATCCTCAATGCGCAAGATGAACTTTCCCCTGTGATGCCTCGTAAAAAGCCAGTTGAAGAGGGCCGTCCTTGCCCCCCCAATATGTAAGAAACCCGTCGGGCTCGGTGGAAAGCGAGTTCTAACCTGGCTCAATTCCTCCCCCATTTGGTGCGCTCAATGAAAGGGTATTCAACAATTTCAATTGAATTAATATTTTACGCACCTATCAACAGATGTCAAGGAAAAATGAGCGGAAATCCTCCTTTTTCGGTTATTTTACGGCAAATAGGTGGGTATTGACAAGATTAAGGTATGTGGCCTCCGAATTCGCCTCTTCAAAAGGCCATTTTTCCCCCATAGCATGTTAGGGAAACTTCGTAAAGACAAACAAAGGCGGTATCGAAGGAAGGGGACGCTTAGTCCTCCCCCATCTCCTCGACGATTTTATAGATGGAATGTAAGGCGTGGTCAAGCTTGGATACATTCGTTCCGCCCGCCTGGGCCATGTCCGGCCGGCCTCCTCCCCTTCCCCCCACCTCCTCGGCAACCAGTCTCATCATCGTATCGGCATTGAATCGTGAAAGGAGGTCATCGGTCACCATCATGACCAGAACGGCCTTCTGCCCCCCGCTCGATCCCAACAAGACAATGCCGGAACCGATTCGGTCCTTCAGCGTGTCCCCGTAACTCCTCAGGGAAGGCGGGTCTTCTGCCTCCACCTGAGCCGCAAGGACCTTAACCCCTTTAATAACTCTTACCTGATCCATGAGGTCGATGGACTTGCCGCCGGCCAGCTTTCCCCTCAACGATACGACTTCCCTTTCCAATTTCCTCTGATGGTCCAACAGTTTTTGTACCTTCGAGGCCACCTCCCCAGAGGGAGCCTTTACCATGGAGGCCACTCGGTCAAGCTCCTCCTCCTCCTGTCGTATGTATCGGATGGCATCCTCCCCGGTGAGGGCCTCGACCCTTCTCACCCCCGCCGCGACGCCCGTTTCCGATATAATTTTAAATAGGCCCACATCCCCTGTTCGAGAAGTGTGGGTTCCCCCACAGAGTTCCTTGCTAAAATCGGCAATACTCACTACTCGCGCTTTATCGCCGTACTTCTCGCCGAACAGTGCTATGGCCCCCCCCTGAATGGCCTCCCGAGTTTCCATTTCCTGAATATCGACCCCTATGTTCTGCTGGATTCTCCTGTTGACAAAGTCCTCAACCCGAATGATCTCCTCTTCGGTGAGGGGGGAAAAATGGGTAAAATCGAAACGGAGTCGATGGGGCCCCACTAGGGATCCAGCCTGCTTCACATGATCCCCTGAGGTCTCCCTCAATGCGGAATGGAGAAGATGGGTAGCCGTGTGGTTTGCGGCAGTCCTTCCTCTTGTCCCCTCATCAACGCAAAGGACGACTTCGTCCCCCACCCTCAGGGTACCCTCTTTGACCAAACCCCTGTGGACAATCACGTCGGGCAAGGGCCTCCGGGCATCGTTGATCTCTATGACAAGGCCGTCCCTTACCATCTTTCCCGTATCCCCAACTTGGCCTCCGGTCTCACCATAAAAGGGTGTTTTTCCCACAACAATCTCCACCAAATCTCCCGTTTCGGCCTTATCTACGAAATGATCCCCTTGAACGATCTTCACCACCTTTGACGTACATTGAATCTCATCGTATCCCACAAATTGGGTCTCGATTCCCTCCGAGGAAATCCTTCCGTAGATCTCCTTCAGGCCCTCTTCCCCCATCCCTTTCCAGGACTCCCTTGCCTTACGCCTCTGCTCTTCCATGGCCCCTTCGAATCCGTCTAAATCGATGCGAAATCCTTCCTCCTGAACGATGTCCTCCGTCAGGTCTACCGGAAACCCAAAGGTATCGTAGAGCATGAAAACGACATTCCCCGGAAGAACCTCTTGTCCCATCTGGGCCAACCTGGCCGTTTCCTCCCTCAGGAGGCTCAAGCCCCGATCCAACGTCTCGGAGAAGCCCGTTTCTTCCAATTCTATCACCCGCCTGATATAGTTCCGATTTTCTACCAACTCCGGGTATGCCTTCCGCATGAGCTCTACTACAACCGCGGATACTTCTCCCAGAAAGGGACCTTTAATTCCTAGCTTTCTGCCGTGGCGAATTGCCCTCCGCATAATCCTCCGCAGTACGTATCCCCTTCCCGCCTTATCCGGCAAAACCCCATCCACAATGAGAAAAGCAGCGGCCCTGGCATGATCGGCGATCACACGAATGGAAATATCATCCGCCTCATTTTTTCCGTATTTACTCGAGCTGATCTCTTCGATCCGGGCGATGATATCGCGAAAGAGATCCGTGTCGTAATTACTCGTAACCCCCTGAAGGACGGCAGTAATCCGTTCCAACCCCATTCCCGTATCGATACAGGGCTTGGGCAACGGAGTCATTTGCCCATCTTCTTCCCGATTAAATTGCATAAAGACCAAGTTCCAAAGCTCCAAGAACCGATCGCACTCACAGGCAACTCCGCAATCGGGACTACCACATCCAACCCCCTCCCCTTGATCGATAATAATCTCCGAGCAGGGACCGCAAGGTCCCATCTCCCCCATGGCCCAAAAATTGTCCTTCTCACCTAGCCGGACAATCCGCTCCGGCGGGATCCCCACCTTTCTATGCCAGAGGTCAAAAGCCTCTTCATCTTCCTCGTAGATGGAAACCCAGAGTCTCTCCTTGGGGAGGCCCATATGACGTGTAAGCAAATCCCACCCGAATTCAATAGCACCCTCTTTGAAGTAGTCCCCGAAGGAGAAATTCCCCAACATCTCGAAGAAGGTGTGATGACGGGCCGTCTTTCCCACATTTTCCAGGTCGTTGTGTTTTCCCCCCGCCCTTACACACTTCTGCGATGTAGTCGCCCTGGCATAATCCCTCTTCTCCTCCCTCAGGAAAACCCTTTTAAATTGAACCATTCCCGCATTGGTAAAGAGAAGACTGGGGTCTTCTTTAGGCACCAAGGGCGAGCTCGGGACGATCCGGTGATCCCGATCCTCGAAATATCTCAGAAAGGAGGTCCTGACTTCGTTGCTATCCATCTCCGCAACATCCTATCCTAAAAGCGTTCAGGCCGTGCGCCCTTGGAATCACTCTTTTTCCCGGTTTCCCCTTCCTCTTCCTGCTCGCGTAGCTTCTCAAAATCATCCCAAGGCGTATCCCCCGTTGCCAGAATCCCTTTTACCCTCAGGGCAAAATCATCGGGGCTGGTGCTCTGTCTCAAGGCCTCATCATAGCTAATAAGATTCCTCTTTAACAGGGACATCAAGGACTGATCGAAGGTCTGCATCCCATAGCTGGTGTACCCCTTGGCTATAGCGTCTTGGAGCTCTGCGGTCTTCTCCTTCTCGATAATACACTCCCTTACCCTGGCCGTTGATACTAAAGTCTCCACGGCGGGAACCCTTCCCAAACCGTCCGCTTTGGGAACCAACCTCTGCGAGACAACCCCCTTAATAACCCCTGCCAACTGCATGCGGACTTGCCTCTGGTGGTATGGTGGGAAGGTTGATATGACACGGGTTATGGTCTCCTTGGCATCGATGGTATGGAGGGTGCTCATTACAAGGTGCCCCGTTTCCGCGGCTGTCAACGCAGTCTCGATGGTCTCGAAATCCCTCATTTCTCCGATCAGGATGACATCCGGGTCTTGCCTCAGGGAACTCCTCAGGGCATTGGCAAAGGTCCCCGTGTCCGAACCCACCTCCCTCTGATCAATGATGGCCTTTTTATCGTCATGGACGAACTCGATAGGATCCTCTATGGTGATAATATGACACGTCCTTCGGGAGTTGATGATATCGATCATCGATGCCAAGGTAGTGGACTTTCCACTTCCCGTGGTTCCCGTGACCAAGATGAGACCCCTACTCTCCATGGCGATCTTCTCAATTACATCCGGTAGGTTAAGCTCCTGAACGCTCTTGATCTGATACGGCACGATCCTCAAGGCAACGCGCATTTTACCCCTCTGTTGAAAGATATTGACCCGGAAGCGGCCCAGACCGTGGATCTCATATCCCATGTCAACTTCCTTTTCCCTCAGAAACCGTTCCTTCTGCCACTCGTTCATAATCCCCAGGGCCATCTGGTTTACTTCATTATAGTTATACGGCTTGGCTCCCTCCATGGGTCTGAGTTGACCATCGATCCTGATAATAGGCGGCTGTCCAATCTTTATATGGACATCCGATGCACCCCTTGTCAGGGCCTCCAATAAGATTTCATTCAGTTCCACTCTGGATCTCCTCCTCCCTCGATCCCCCCTTTAGATGAAAACGCCCCATTATATCTTCCTCAATCTGATGAAAGACCTCCGGATTTGCCTCCAAGAAGGCCTTTGCGTTCTCCCTTCCCTGGCCGATTCGTTGATCCCTCCAAGAATACCAAGTCCCGCTCTTCTCGATAATGTTGTGGTCTACGGCCAGATCTAAGACGTCGGCCTCCCTCGATATCCCCTTTCCGTAGATGATATCGAACTCCGCCTCTTTGAAGGGAGGGGAAACCTTATTCTTCACCACCCTCACTCGGGTTCTGCTGCCGATGACTTCCTGCCCCTGTTTGATCGACCCTATCCTCCGTATATCCAACCTCACGGAGGAGTAAAATTTTAACGCATTTCCCCCCGTCGTCGTCTCCGGATTGCCGAAGAGTACACCGATTTTCATCCTGATCTGATTGATGAAGACGACGATGGTCTTTGATTTACTGATCGTAGCCGCAAGTTTCCTGAGGGCCTGGGACATCAGCCTGGCCTGGAGCCCCATATGGGTATCCCCCATCTCCCCCTCAATCTCCGCCCGTGGAACTAAGGCGGCGACGGAATCGATCACCACCATGTCCACGGCACCGCTCCGAACGAGTATTTCGGTGATCTCCAAGGCTTGCTCGCCCGTATCCGGTTGTGAGATGAGCAAATCATCCGTTTTCACCCCCAATGAACGGGCATAGTGAACATCGAGGGCGTGTTCTGCATCGATGAAGGATGTAATTCCTCCCGTCCTCTGGGCCTCTGCAACGGCATGGAGTGCCAGGGTGGTTTTTCCCGATGCCTCAGGGCCGAAGATTTCCACTACCCTTCCACGCGGAAGTCCTCCCACCCCCAACGCGATATCCAAGGCGAGCGATCCAGTAGGGATAACCAGTACATCAGGTAGGGGGGCATCGCCTCCTAACCTCATGATGGCCCCCTTGCCGTATTGCCTCTCGATTTGGGTCACTGCCAAGTCAATGGCCCTCTCCTTATCCCCCTCCCTTACCATGGCTCCATCCTCCCCCCAATTTGAGAGCCCTCAGTTCCGTATGTATAGGACCGGTGGGCCTCAAATCACTTTTGAATAATACAAGCCTACCTACCCGGAACTCCCCCAAATCGGTGTGGAAAAGGTCCTCCATCCTATTGAGGAATCCGGTTTTCCCCTTCCCCGACCTCACCCGGCCCAATGTCAAGTGAGGTTTGAACTCCCTTTCCTCCCTTGGATACCCGATTTCTTGAAGGCGTTCTTCAACTGCCCCCTGGAGGGGCTTCAGCACTCCGTCACCATCCTCAACCGCCAACCATATGACCCTGGGATTTCTTACGCTGGGAAAAGCACCCAATCCTTTGACGGCGAGGCTAAAGGACTTCACCTCCGATGCCGCCCTCCCCACGGCATCCATAATCTCATCACATGCCCCTTCGTCGATATTTCCGAAAAACTTCAAGGTCAGGTGAATCCGGCTGGGCTCAACCCATCTTACATCGCCATGGGATTGTTTGAGATCGTACTGAACTCGCTCTATGCCCTTGGCGATTGTGGGAGGAAGTTTTATAGCTAAAAAGGACCGTATCTTCGGCATATTGAGGAGAAGAGACCGGGTAGATATCCGCCTCCATGGGACGATCTCTTTCAAATGCTCGTTTCCCCGAGTATTAAAATGTTAGCATTTTTCTCCCAAATGTCAAATAAAATAGGGGACCTTAAATTAGCGATAGGGATCATGTAGGCAAAGAAAAACCCTCTTAGTTCAAGGGGTTAGAGTGAGTATAATGCTCAACCATAGGGTTAAAGCAAGAACCAGGAGGGTTTGGCTATGGCTAGTGATACAACAACAGCTACTGCCGATCAAGATGAAAAGGAGCGATGAACAGCTTACCCCACGGAGCTAGATATACTACCACAGTGCCAATCTGGCGCGCCCGCAAATCACCGACCTGTGGCGCAAGAAACCTATCCCTGAGGTTCCGAAAGCTGCAGTAATGACAAGGAGTAATTAATAATTAATTAAGGGACACCTCCCATATTTTTTAATGTTTCTTTTTTGGCCGTCCCGCCTTCTTGGGTAAGATATCGCGCTCAAGAATTTTCTCAAGTATTCTTATAAACCTCCCAGACCCAAGGGGCCTGCCTGTTGCTGTCGCCTTCCTGATAGATGCCTCTATCCCTCTATCCTCATCCCTTAAAAACTCACGATAGGCATTTAGCTCCCATTCTTCCAGCCACCCCTCCGCTGAAAGAATATCATCTTTCATCCCTGAAACATGTGCCCTGGCGCTGGACCACACGTAATCTTCGGCTCTTTCTACAAAATTAGCCCTAACGGGATTCAGTTCTATGTATCTTGCTACTGCCCACAGGTAGAACTCTTTTTCTATTATGGTGGAAAAGAAACGGTTCTGCCATAATCTTCCACTCCTCTTGTATTTGCGGTTTATGTACTGTGTGTAAACTAGGTTTGTGCCTCCTATCCCTTTGGCAAGAGATGCTTCTTTTTTGGGCACTGCAAGAATATGTACATGATTTTGCATAAGGCAGTAAGCCCAGATCTCAAAAGTCCATTTATGGCTGTATCTACTAAGGGTTTTTAGATAAAACTCCCTATCTTCATCTCCAAAGAAAACTGTTCCTCTATTATTCCCACGCTGCGTTATGTGGTGAGGATAATTTATAGCACAAACCCTTGCTATCCTTGGCATGGAAAGAAGATATTCCGATAGGGGAAAAATGTCAAAAGAAATATGGGAAGTGTCCCTATTTAAATTGGGAAATGGAGGCCACCGCCCACGGCGTATAATGGTTCGTCAGATAGTTTCCTGACCATCTGAATGATAGTTTCAATGGTTGGATGGCCACAGCCGGTGAATACAACTAGCCCCTTGTCCTTGATACGAGCGACAATGGCCTGCTCCTCAGTCCATCCGAAAAAGAAAAGGCTTCTTGCCAATGGCCCGGTTGAGGCGACTCCTGCTGCCAGCATTCGGGGGCCCTCAACTACATCGGTTTGAAATCCTTCAGCATTGGCCTCGACGGGCAAAAAGCAAGGGCGCCCTTCAGGCCCACCGATGTCTAGGGGCACAGTCACATGATTTGTCCGGACGGCCTTAAAACCGCCCATGTGGTCGGGGTGGAGGTGAGATATCACTAAAGCGTCCACTTGCTCCATCGTGAAACCAATCTTACCGGCATTATCGGCCAAGGTCGGCATTTCCGGGCCGTATCCTACATCGAATAGCAAAGATCCCTGATCGGTCTTTATAAAGTAGGACACCCCCGGTGCGCCAAGAAAGCCGTGCTCTGTTTTCTGCTCCACAAGGACAGTCAGTTCAAAATGATTAAGTTGAGGCAATTCTAAGGGGTCCGCGCTCTCGATTCGTTCTTTGTTCACCTCATGTGACCGGTGTAAGTTCTGCTTGAAACGGCGGTTTTTAACTAGCAGCATGGGGAAAAGAACAGGTGAAGACAAAGCTATAATCGGCCACCATACAGGAGAAATGCGATAAGACATTTTTAATCCTCCACATTCGAATAAAGTTGCTTGAAAGAATACTTAAGTCTTTTTCTTCGGTCTTTAGTTTCAATCATAGTGCAAGATATTTGGTAAAAACCACATAACGCCGCCCTTAACCCGCTGGCTTTGAAGCGCAGCGGAAAAGCCAGTCGGTGTTCAAGGGTATGTTATATGGTGATATATATGGGTTTATGGTAAGGGAGGTGCTAGAAAATATTCTCTCCGGAATCAAAAATCATCAAATAGATTCATTTGCCGGTTATTTTTTTTCTTTTTTCTATTTTCTGCAATTTTCCGATTTATCTCGGCCCGTCGAGCCTTTTTCCTCTGCTCTTTCTGTTTTTCAATGAGCCGTTGATTTTCATTAAACCTATTAAGTTCCTTGGCTTCTTCACCTTCTACAAACTCGATAACAAGTTCACCATCTTCTATCATGCTTTTCGGAAAGATAAGCCCTTCTGGAGTTTGAACAAAAGTAAACATATCAGTAATATGTTGGCTACAATAACCTTCTGCCCCCAGTCTCAACTTACAAACTTTATCAATCTCAGTAGCCTTGTTACCCACAGTTGATTTCTTTGTCTTGAAAAAATCACAGATAGTATCTGCAGCAATGTAGTAGTCATTTTCTTTATCAAATAAAAAATTCAATCGAGCAATAACATATATTATTGAAGCTGCCCATATATCCTTTCTACCTCTCTCAATACTGATTTTTTTCTTGCGACTAAGATCCTCACATAATTTGATTGCGTAGCCTTCCAGTTCTTCGTTTAAATGATTTTCGCAAAAACCATGAATCATTTCCTTAATTTGGTTTAATCTCCTCGATTTGTAATTTTTTATCATTTTACTCTTGTCCTCTTCATATTTAAGTAATGAATTATCATTGGGCCACATAACGCAGAACTGAGGGGCGTGAAATGCGCCAGCATTTTCACGTCCCTCTCCAGTGACATATTATGTTTCCTTT
>Ga0209978_10000656_pt1 | contig 13522 bp, 17 predicted proteins | sample BentaG_FD_182805 | JGI IMG/M metagenome (GOLD analysis project Ga0209978, IMG submission 182805) | Deep subsurface microbial communities from South Atlantic Ocean to uncover new lineages of life (NeLLi) - Benguela_00093 metaG (SPAdes)... | ecosystem: Environmental > Aquatic > Marine > Oceanic >...
TAGACAAGATTGTAAAAAATTTATTAAAATTTTTTAATTGGCCGATTTACCAATTCGCCAATTTGCCGATTAAATAATTTACCAATTGACCGATATATCGATTGACCAATTGGCCGATTAGAGGAAATAAAAATGAAGAAATAGACAGGCGGGACGCCTGTCCTACGGCTTTATTATGGAAAATACTTCACCCCCACCTTAATCCTCCCCCCTCCCTTTTTTTTAATTAGGGGGAGGAAAGTAGCAATGGCTTTTCGACTGAGCTGGAACAAAAAGACACGGCAACGCCATGCTTCTGCATTAATTGGGTGTATGTAATACGCCCCTACATTAAAATAATAGATAGGCGAGATACCTGTTCTACATTTTAGTGGTAATTGTAATATAAGGATGGATTCCATTTCCATGGGAATGACAGAAGAAGGAGCGGGAATGACCCCAGTGAAGCAAGGCTTCACGGGGCAAGCATAAAGAATATGCGGATTTGATGAATCGAACCCCTATGTTTTAGTAGATAGGCGAGGATGCCAGTCCTACGATTATATTAGGGAGGAAAGATTATACGGTTTTGTAGACGTGTATTTGGAAGTCTTCAGCATTAAATTTTTGTAATTTTACACTGTTTACTGCTGGATTAACTACAAAAACTCTATCATTATTGTCTTTGGGGTCTATGGGGTAAACAAAGAATCCTTTTCTTTCCGGGTCATAGCTATGAGTGGTGCCATAGAAATTTTCGCCATCTTTAAAAATTATTATTATTTTACGTTCAGTGGGGATTCCTTTGGGAGAGCCATCAAAGGTTCTTACTTTTTTATAATCTTTGTTTCCTTTATAATCTTTTACAAAAAAGACTGCTTTGAGTGAAGATATTTCTATTTCTAATATGTCTTTACCGTTTTCTTCGAGAGGATGCAGATGAAATATTTCTTTGTTGGGCCCAAAATCTGTTGACCAACCTTTTACGATTTTTCCATCTTTGTATTTTATTACAATTTTGTTTGCAATCATTTATATGCTCCTTTCTTAAAGTTTTTATTAAGAGATATTCGGTTTCGATGAATCGAACTCCTACATTTTAGTAGCCAGGAAAGATGTCTGTCCTAACTGAGATTGCCACGCTCCCTACGGTCACTCGCAATTATAGAAAATATTTCACCCTCACCCTGCCCTCTCCCCTCAAGGGAGAGGGAAAAGAAGAATTCACCCACACCTTTACCCTTTGCAGTAATCTCATATACTACACAGAGCAGGTCCTCCCCCCTCAATGGGGGAGGAAAATAATAAGTTTCAAATTTTAGATTTCGATTTTCATCAGGCGGACGCTTTCTATTGCTTTATGAATTACAAAGATTCTTTCACTGTTATCTTTTTGGTCAATGGGATATACAAAAAATCCTACTTTGTATCTGCCATAACTATGACTCGTTGCATATAAATGCTCGCCATCTAAAAAATTTACAATTAACTTACGTTGGCTGGGAGTTATTATAAGGTCAACGTTAAAGGTTCTGACTTTTTTATAATTTTTATCTCCGATAAAATCTTTTATAAAAAATATTGCTTTGAGGGAAGAATATTTAATTTCAATTCTTTCTTCTTCGCTATATTCAATGAGAGGGAATAAAATAAATGATTCTCGGTCGGGTCGAAAATCTTTGATCCAGCCTTTTACAATTTCTCCGTTTTGATATTTTACTACAGCCTTTTTTTTGAGCATTTTATTGAGCTCCTTACGGACTTGATGAATCAAGCCCCCACATTTTAGTAGGCAGGAAAGATGTCTGTCCTAACTGAGATTGCCACGCTCCCTACAGTCACTCGCAATGACAGAAAATATTTCACCCTCACCCTGCCCTCTCCCCTCAAGGGAGAGGGAAAAGAGGAATTCACCCCCACCTTTGCCCTGTGCAGTAATCTCATATACCACGCAGGGCAGGTTCCTACCCTCAAGAGGGAGGAAAATAACAAGTTTCGAATCTTAAATTTCTATTTTCATCAGGCGAACGCTCTCTACTGCTGAGTTAACTGCAAAAATTCTTTCACTGTTATTTTTTGGGTCGATGGGATATACAAAAAATCCTACTTTGTATCTGCCATAACTGTGGCTCGTTCCATATAAATGCTCGCCATCTTTAAAATTTACAATTAACTTACGTTGGCTGGGAGTTATTTTATAGTCACCGTTAAAAGTTCTGACTTTTTTATAATTTTTATCTCCGATAAAATCTTTTACAAAAAATATTGCTTTGAGAGAAGAAAATTTAATTTCCATTCTTTCTTCTTCACTATATTCAATAAGAGGGAATAAAATAAATGATTCTCTATCGGGTCGAAAATCTTCAACCCAGCCTTTTATAATCTCTCCATTTTGATATTTTACTACAGCCTTTTTTTTGAGCATTTCATTGAGCTCCTTACGGTCTTGATGAATCGAACCCCTACGTTTTATTATTTTCTAATTCTTCTTTTAATGATTTTAAAGCTTCGTTTTTTATTCGAGAAACCTGTCTTTGAGAAATTGCCAGTTTTCTGGCTGTTCTATTTTGAGTAAAATCTTTGATAAAAGTATAGTTAACAACTTTACGCTGTAAATTTTTTAGCTTATTTAAAGCAAGCTCTAAGGCAATCAAATCTTCTATAGGCAGCCGAAAGCTTTTATAGTGGTCATTCTTTATTTTTTCTAATACAGGATATTCATTGCAATCATAATTACGATTATCCTGGTCAATAGAAACCATGTGGACTACATCTCTTGCCTTTAATACCTCTTTAACTCCTTCTTCGGTAAGGTTAAACTCTTTTGCAATTTTTTTAAGGGAAGGTGTCTGTTTGGTTTCTTCTTTATATTTTACTATAAACTCATCTATTTTTCTATTCAGTTCAGTTATCCAGTGAGGAATTCTAATGGGTTGATGTTTGTCTCTGATATAATGCCTTATTTCTCCGGAGATAAACCAGGTGGCATAGGTTTCAAATTTCACTTTTCTTTGTTTATTATAAAGATTTAAAGCATTAATTAGACCAATATATCCCAATTGTTCTAAGTCTTCTAGTGGTTCGCCAGAATTTTTAAATTTGTAGGCAATATTTTTTACTAAAGGTTTGAATTTCAAAATCTGTTCGTCAGTAACCTCTTTATGCATATCCATTTCCATAATAATACTCCTTCCGCCCTTCAATCTCTTTCGATATCTTCTTTTAATTTTTTAAGGGCAGAATCTTTTATTCGAGAAACCTGCCTTTGAGAAATACCCAGTTTACGGGCTATTTTAGTTTGAGTTAAATCTTTTTCAAAAATATAATATATAACTTTTTGCTGTAATTTTTTTAATTTGCTAAAGGCAGTTTTTAAAGTAATAATATCTTCCATTGGTAGTTTAAATGTTTCATAATTTTTACTTCTTATTTTTTCTATATTAGGATAGCCATCAGAACTATATTTTCTTTGTTCCTGGTCAAGGGAAACAATTTGAACTGCATCCCGAGCTTTAAGGATTTCTTTTATCCCCTCTTCGGTGAGGTTAAATTTTTCAGATATTTCATAAAGTGAAGGAAATTTATTATTTTCCTTTTTGTAGGAAATTATAAATTGGTCTATTTTTTTGTTTAATTTCGTCATCCAGCTGGGAATTTTTATTACCTGGTGCTTGTCTCTAATATAGTGGCGGATTTCACCGGAGATAAGCCAGGTAGCATAGGTAATAAATTTTATACCCCGGTTTTGATTGTAAAGGTTTATAGCATTAATTAGACCAATGTAACCAACTTGTTCTAAGTCTTCTAACGGTTCTCCAGAATTTTTAAATTTATAAGCAATACTCTTTACCAAGGGTTGGTATTCGGTAATTTGAGCATCGGTTATTCTTTGAGTGTTAGCAGTTACGGTCATAATAGTGGTCCTTCTATTTATTTTATAAGAGACTATTATTTTTTAAGTTCGGAAATAATTTACGAGATTGCTACGAAAGTAGGAATCCATTTTACTTTCTAATGTTGGTAAATTTATAGACATCGTTTCTATTGACAATAGCAATTATTCTAATTTCTTTATCGACTATTCTATAAATAATTCGCCAATCTCCTACTCGCAGTTTTCCATACCCTTAAAGTTCCACGAAGATAAAATCCATATTTTATCGGATTAACCATTAAACGATTTCTAATGGCATTTTCTATTCTTACAGCAATATTAGAACTCAATCTTGGAATATCTTCGCTTTTTACTTTAGGATGATATTTTATATTCAATTGTCCTTTTTGTCCCATACTTCTTCGTGAGTTAAACTATTTTCCCAATTAAATTTATCTTTCCTTTCAGATGCAGTTCTATCGAAGTATCTATCCTCAAAAATTTCTAATTCTTCACAGATTAAATCTCTGCATAGACTGGAAATTGAAATTCCTTTTTCTTTTGCCATTTGTTTTATTAAGTCCCTAACGGGGGGTTCTAATAATACAAGTGTTCTTTGATTGTTCATATTTATCACCTATTTATTTATGAGATTGACGTGCTACCTATGATAGGTTGCAATTACATTTTATATTATATTTTTATCGGATTAGGTTTACCATATTAAATATCGGTAAGTACATAGCTATTACCATGACTCCGATTACTAAGGCAATACCCAACATCATAACCGGTTCAATGATTGCAGTTAATTTTTCTACAGTCCTATCTACTTCTTCATCATAAAAGTTTGCTACACTAATTAACATTTCTTCTAATTCACCACTCTCTTCTCCAACCATAATCATCTGAGTAACCATAGGCGGAAATACTCCGCTTGCCGCCAGAGGGCCCGAGATACTCTGTCCTTCTTTTATCTTTGTTTTAGCACCCAGGACAGCTGAAGATACTACTAAGTTTCCTATAGCATTAGAAGATACTTGTAATGCTTCTAAAATAGGGACTCCACTTTTAATCAAGGTTCCGAGAATTCTGGTAAATCTGGCTACAGCACTTTTTCTATTTATTTCACCAAATATAGGCGCATTTAACTTAAATCTATCAAAATTTAATTTGCCATTCGGTGTCTTTATGTAAGCCAAAAAAGCAGCAACCAAGGCCGCAAAAACTATAAAAAATATATACCAATAGCTATTAAATAAATTGGTCGCAGTTACAAGAATCTGTGTAAGAAAAGGAAGCTCTCCTCCAAATTGAGCAAACACTCCTACAAACTGAGGTAAAATAAAGGTTAACATAAAGATGCCCATTAATACAGCAGCACCCGTTATAAAAACAGGATAAGCCATAGCAGATCTTACTTTCTGTCTGAGGGCATATTCTTTTTCCATTAAATCTGCAATTTTGTTTAAAATTTCGTCTAATACTCCCCCAATCTCTCCCGCTCTAACCATACTAATATATAATTCAGTAAATGCCTGAGGGTGTTTTGCCATGGCATCAGCTAAGGTAGACCCTGCTTCAACATCAGATTTAATCAATGTAATAACATTGGATAATACCTTATTTTCAACCTGTTTTATTAAAATATCTAATGAATTTACTAAAGTTAAACCAGCATTAACCATAGTAGAAAATTGTCGATAAAATATGGTTAGATCTCTGAATTTTATGCCTTGGAAAAGATTTATTTGTGTAGAAAATAGAAGGTTTTTCTTTTTTTCACTGACGGAAGTAATAAAATAATCCATTTCTCTGAGACGAGAAACAACTGAGCTTCTATTTTCTCCTTCCATGTTTCCGGTAAAGATTTTCCCCATTCGGTCACGGACTTTATAGACAAAGGTAGCCATTGGTTAATTCACCTCGATTTAAAGAAATTTACCAATTGACCGATTGACCAATTAGTATATTTAAGAGATTGCCACGCTCCCTGCGGTTGCTCGCAATGACAGAAAATATTTCACCCCCCACCTTAATCCCCTCCTCAAGGGGGAGGAAAGCAAGGATTACATTTTAAGACTTAATAATTTCTTTTAGGGCATTGATAACTTTTGGATCGTACTTTGTTCCAGCAAGAGAGAATAATTTATTTAACGCTTTTTCGTTTTCAGAATGACTTTCTATAGGCTTATTATAAATTATTTTGGTATAATCTTCAACTACTGCTATTATTCGTGAAGGAAGGGGAATTTTTTCTCCTCTCAATCCATCAGGATAACCTGTTCCATCATAGTTTTCATGATGATGTTTTACGATAGGAATTATGTCTTTAAATAAATTAATCTGCTTAAGCATGTTTGAGCCTACTACGGGATGTAAACTAATTTCATTTTGAACCAAACGAAAATTATCTTTTGTTTTAAAGCTAATATCAATCTTTCTACTTACTTTTATTTTACCTATATCATGAAGCAGAGAAGCGTAATATAAATTATTATAATCTTTTCCGGTTATTTCCAGCTTATTACCAACTTGCGTAGCCAGTCGAGCCAGTCTCATAAAATGTCCTTTGGGACCAAGTGATTCATTTTCCATTGCCTGGATTAATATTTCAGTAATATGTATAAAATAATTATTCAAATCCTCTATAATATTTGCATTCCATAAGGCGATTACCACTTGATTAGCAAAAGAATTTAAAATTTCTTCGTCATTCTTATCAAAATATTCTTTTTCTTTTTTATTAATTACTTCCATTACTCCCATAATTTCTTTTTCCAAAATTAAGGGAACACAAATAATTGATTTAGTTTTAAATTTTGTAGCATTATCTAAATTTTTATTCCATCTCGTATCTTTAGCAACATTTTCGACTATTAGAGATTTTCCTTTTTCCGCTACCCAGCCAGCTATTCCTTCACCAAATTTTACTTTATATTTTTTTATTTCTTTGCTTCTTTTGCCCAGACTTGCTTTAAAATACAATTCATTCTTTTCTTTATCTAAAAGTAATATTGAAGCTGCTTCAGCCTTTACAATTATTGCAGCATATTTTATTATTTTATTTAATAGAACCTCTAAATCTGTAGTTCGGGTTAACTCCAAAGAAATATTATTTAAGGCATTTAATTGCAATATTTGCAACTTTAGTTTTTCAAAATTATTTCCTTCGTTCTGATTAAGAGATATTTTGATTCACTCCTTTCAATCCTTAAGCTGAAGCGACTCGTAAAACTTCATCAATAGTAGTTATACCTTCGCAAACTTTCTTTATACCATCTACCTTTAATTGACACATTCCTTCCTTAATAGCAGCTTCCCTTAGCTTTCCGATAGTAAAATTTTTAATAATCATCTCTCTAATATTTTCAGTAATTACCATCAGCTCAAAGATAGCGACTCTTCCTTTATATCCGGTATCTTTACAATAAGGACATCCTTCACCTTTATATAAGGTTATCTCATTATTGCTTATCTCATATTCATCCAGAATTTTTTTCATATCGGGAGTTATTTTTATCCCTTTCTTACATTTAGGACATATCTTTCTGACTAATCTTTGTGCTATAATCCCAATTACTGAAGAAGAAATTAGAAAAGGCTCTATCCCCATATCAATTAATCTTATTACTGAACTGGGAGCATCATTGGTATGAAGGGTGCTCAGAACGATATGTCCGGTAAGGGCTGCCTGAACAGCAATTTCAGCGGTCTCTTTATCTCTAATCTCTCCTACCAACATAATATCGGGGTCTTGCCGCAAGAAACTTCTTAACCCAGCGGCAAAAGTAAGCCCGATTTTGGGTTTGGCCTGCACCTGGCTGATCCCTTTTAATCTATATTCTACCGGGTCTTCAATAGTCATAATCTTCTTTTCGGTAGAATTTAGCAAATTTAGCGTGGTGTATAGCGTAGTAGATTTTCCACTTCCTGTCGGACCGGTAACCAAGATTATACCATTAGGTTTTTTTATTAATGATAAGAAATTAGGAAGAATATCAGGAGAAAAACCTAAAGAATCTAATTCTAATAAGATGCTCGAGGGATCCAGTATTCTTAAAACTGAACTCTCTCCGGTGACTGCAGGCAAGATTGAAACTCTTATATTAATCTTTCTTCCCCCAACATTCACCTGAATTCTACCATCTTGAGGTAATCTTCTTTCAGCAATATCCAAATCAGACATTATTTTAATTCGGGAAATAACCGCCAATTGCAGGTTCCGTGGGAGAGACATAACATCATGTAATATTCCGTCTATTCGGTAACGAACTTTAAGTGTATCCTCACCAAACGGTTCTATATGAATATCACTGGCGTTCTCTTTAACTGCCCTTAAAATTATCAGGTTAACCAGAGCAATAACGGGAGCCTCGTCGCTTTCAGTTATAGCAGAAATGTCAGCTTCCTCTTTTTCTTCTTCTTTCAGTACGGTTACCTGCATGTTTTCAATTTTACCAATTACCTGATCCCACTCATCGGTAACTCCGAATACTTCATCTAAGGCTTTATCGATATCCTCACCGTAGGACAATACTGAGTCAATATCATATCCTAATCTTATTTTAAGCTCATCATGGGCAAAAACATCTAAAGGATTCGCCATTGCTAAAGTTAATTTTTTTTCATCTTTGTCTATGGCAATAAGTTGATGTCTTCTTGCCATCTCTTCCGGGATTAGAACTACTATGGTGGGGTCAATGGTTATATCATTTAAATTTACGTATTTTTCTCCAATTTCATCAGCTAAAGCAAGCATCATTTCATCTTTTTTAAGGATATCAAGGTCAATAATTATTTTCTGAAGGTCCTTATTACCGTTATCTTTCTGAATTTTTAAAATTCTATCAACCTGTTTATTGGTAATTAAACCCTTATTATATAATATATCTAATAAGAAGTTTCCGGTAATACTCTTATCTGCGGTTCTTTTCATTTCTCCTCCATTGCTCGTATCGTGTAAAAATCTAAACCATTTTTAATATTATTCCAATAAATATTGCCAATGATGAATTAATAATCCTTTTTAGATTATACACCTTTTCTATTCTTTTTGCACTCATTTGGTAGGGAATAAAGCTTATGATTACAAAACATATAAAAATTACAATTATATATTTATCATCCAAGTACTGAGCTGAGAGAGTTAAAAATAAGCGATAAAATTTATCTATTGTTTGATTTGTTGGTATTTTTATATTTATTATTTTTTGTTTTTTTAATTTTTGGGGGTTAGTAGGAATGTCTTCTTCTTTTATGTGCATAAGTAAAATTGGGATAAAAAATACCGAAGCGATATATCCTATTAAACTTATAATAAATATATCACTATTATAAATATCTATCGAGTAATTTAAAAAAGCACTGTTGAACGGTGAACTCAATAAAAAACTTTCAGTAAAATTAAAAGTTAATACAGCAATAATTGCTATGTGTAAAGCTTGATCAAGTAATAATATTCTTATACTCTGATTTTTTGTTTTTTTCGAATATTCCATTTTTAATTTATCAATCACAGTATGGGACAGAAGGATAACCAAAAGTATTATTATAACTTTGGGGTCTTCTAAATAAGGGAAAGTAAAGAGAATGGAAAATATTAATACTATCAGGGTGTGAAGTAGTACTCCCCATTCAGTATTCATCTTTACTTTGAATATTTGACTAGTTTGCATGGGAAAATCTGCGATTATGTGAGCTAATAGCAATCTATAGAATAGAAACATAGGCATCAATTCTCCAAATAAAACAGTATATAGTATCGAGTATCGAGTATTAAGTATATAGTTAAGAAAGAAACCGTTCAACTGGTAAAATAGTAATAAGCAAATAATTAATAAAAATATCAATACATTAATACAATAGTAGAATGTTTTATAATTTTTATATCAATTTTCCTGTCATTCGACAAATATATTTAATTTTTTCAGTTTTTTCTCTCTTTGCTCTTATCTCTTTACTATATACTCGATACTGTTATACTAGGGCCAATTGCCAATTTCTTTTCTTATTATATCTTTTCTCAGCCAGGAAGAAATAATAATTTTTTCAAAATTACGATGAAGGAATGTTCCCATAGAATCCTTTTTAACTATAGGAACGACTAAAATGGTAAAGATTTTTAAACTGTTTCCTCCCAATATATCAGTAAATATTTGGTCTCCTATTATCACTGTTTCAGATTTTTTTGTATCCAAAATTTTAAGGCCATTATTAAAGGCTATACTAAAAGGTTTAAAATATTTTGAATGGTAAGGGATATTAAATATTTTTGCAAATTCTGCAACTCTTTTAGAGTTAGTGTTAGAAACTATACAAAGTTTAAACTCTAACCTTTTTGCTTCTTTAACCCAGTCAATAATTCTTTGGCTAACTTCCTTCTTCCCCCAGGCTACTAAAGTATTATCCAAATCAACAATAATACCCTTTATCTTTTTTATTTTTTTTAGTTTCTTTAAATCTATATTATAAACTGAATTAACATAAACTTTAGGTTTTAATATTTCAAACAATTGCTATTCTCCTGTTTTTTTCACCCCCTCCTTAATCCTCCCCCCTCAAGGGGGAGGAGTTGTCATGAGTTAATCTTCCTCCTTAAATTGGAGGAATTGTTGTGAGTTAATCTTCCCCTTACTTCCCTCTCCCCTCGGAGGGAGAGGGTTAGGGTGAGGGGGATGAAAGCTTTTCCCTTATAAGTTCCAGAACCCCTTCAATATTTGTCAAAACTTCATTATCCCAAAATCTCAAAACCTCATATCCCTGTTCTTCTAACCATTTATCTCTTAACTTATCTTTTTTATTTTCTAAATGTTGTCCGCTATCTACTTCTATCATAATTTTTCTTTCAAAATTTATAAAATCGGCTATATATTTTCCAATTGGGTGTTGACGACGAAATTTAAAACCTTCAAGTTGCCTTCCTCTTAAATATTTCCATAAGTATTTTTCTGTATCGGTAGAGTTGTTTCTTAATTTTTGAGCAATTTCTTTCTTTTTGTCTTCCAATTTCACCCCCACCTTAATCCTCCCCCCTCAAGGGGGAGGAAGTTTCGTGAATTAAGTTCTTGATTTTATTTTACTTACTATTATATCAATTGCGACATCATTTAGTCCACCCTGGGGGATAACTATATCAGCATATCTTTTAGAGGGCTCAACAAACTGCAGAAACATTGGCTTTACAACATTTAAATATTGTTCAATTACTGACTCCATTGACCTCCTTCTCTCCTTTGTATCTCTCACTAACCTTCGGATGAATCTTTCATCTTCATCGGCATCAACATAAATTTTTATATCTAATAGGTTCCTTATTTTTTCTTCTTCTAACACTAAAATACCTTCTAATATTATAATGTCCCGGGGAAGTATTTTTTCTGTCTCTTTTTTTCGAGTATAATCAGTAAACGAGTATATGGGTTTTTCAATTTCTTGTCCTTTAATTAATTTCTTTAAATGCCTTATCAACAAGTCACTATCAAAAGCTGAAGGATGATCAAAGTTTATTTTTTTTCTTTCTTCTAAAGGAAGATGGCTTAAATCTATATAATATGCATCTTGTTGAAGTACTACCACATTTACTCCTTTCAAGCTTTCATAAATCCTATTGGCAACTGTTGTTTTGCCTGAACCGGTTCCTCCGGCAACGCCTATTATTAATGGTTTCATAAGATTTCTCCTTAAAATGACAAGTTTTGTGCCAGGCACCAAATTTGTCATTTTTTGTTTTTTAGGTGTTCTTGATAGGTTTTGGAAAATATATGTCTGCCATTTTCTCCCAACACAAAATATAAATAATCTTCTTCTTCTGGTTCAAGGGCGGCTATGATTGAATCGAGGCCGGGATTGCAGATTGGACCCGGAGGAAGCCCTTTGTAAAGATAAGTGTTGTAAGGAGAATCTATCTTTAAATCGTTTTCATCTAATCTTTCTTTCGGTTTTTTCAAAATATACTGAATGGTGGCACAAGATTGTAATTTCATGCCTTTTTCTAATCGATTGTGAAAAACTGATGATACTTTATTTTTTTCCTCACTAAATTTAGCTTCTTTCTCAATAATCGAAGCCAAAATAATGATTTCATCCAGAGAAAATCCTATTTTTTCAGCTTTCTCTGTAAACTTATTTTCCATAGCTATTTGATTAAAGTTTGCTAACATAACTTTAGACATATTTTCTGCTCCATATTTTTTGGGCACTTCGTAAGTATCTGGAAACAAAGAACCCTCCCAGGATTTTTCGCTCTCTTTTGCCAATTTTAGAAAAGTGTCTTTCTCTGCGACCTCTTTTTTATCCAGTAGTTCTGCAATTTGAGTATAGGTATAGCCTTCCGGAATAGTTATTTTGTAGACTATTACTTCCCCCTTTACTAATTTATCCAGTATTTGGAGCATATTCATTGAGGGACTGAGGTTGTATTCACCATACCTTAATTGGTCTTCTAACTTCAATAATTTGGTTAAAATTCTGAATGTATAATTATTTTTTATAATTATTTCGTTTTTTTCTAATACAACCACGATCTCTTTGGCATTAGTACCGTAGGGGATATTAACAACTTTTTGGGTCGCAGAATTTTCTTCTAAGGGGAAATATATAGCGGTAATAAATAAGATAGCAATCAAAAAAATCAAAGAAAATATGAAAAATAATTTACCAATAAAATTCATTTTTTTATCTCTTTATTCATCATTCTTCTATCCAAAAACGATTGGAGAATTATCATTGCTGCCATTTTATCAATAACTTTTTTTCTTTTTTTTCTGCTTCGATCAGTCTCAATTAAAAATTTTTCAGCTTTGCTTGTGCTTAATCTTTCATCTTCTAACTCTACAGGTAGTTGAAAAGATGATTTAAGTTTTTCTGCAAAGGATAAGGCCTTTTTTGCTTGGCTACCTAAAGACCCGTTCATATTTTTGGGTAAACCTAAAATTATTTTTTCTACCCTGTATTTGTCGATAATTTCTTTTATATTTTTTAAATCTTCTGTTTCATTAATTGAATTAATGGTGGGTAGCCCCTGTGCGGTAATCCCCAATTCGTCACTTATAGAAATTCCGATTCTTTTTTCGCCTAAATCTATTCCTAAAATTCGCAAAATGCACCAATTCTCCGATTCTCCAATTGACCAATTGACTAATTGGCTGATTGATTAATTAATTAAAAGATTCACCCCCACCTTAGTCCTCCCCCCTCAAGGGGTAGGAAAGTAGAAATGATAGGCGGGACGTCTGTCCCACGAAAATATAAATTTATTGTCTTTATTTGTATTTGTATTGTAGGGGCACAATGAATTGTGCCCTCTTTGTCTTTATATTTCCGTTTACTGTGGGCACGATGCATCGTTCCCCTACAATTATACACTACCATTTTCTTCGCGATATACGATATACGATATACTAGATAATCTCGTACACTTTTTCTAATGCCTGGTTTAGTTTATCTGCTTTTTGCCCCCCGGCCTGAGCCATTGTTTTCTTGCCCCCACCTTTTCCGCCAACAATAGGGGCAATAGCCTTTATAATATTTCCTGCATTGTAACCTTTTTGCACTAAATCATCGGTAATCATTGCCAATAATGCAACTTTACCATTATCTAATTCTGTCCCCAATACTACAATGCCAGATTTAATTTTATCTTTAATTAAGTCTCCCCAATTCCTTAAG
>Ga0209978_10000657_pt1 | contig 13518 bp, 11 predicted proteins | sample BentaG_FD_182805 | JGI IMG/M metagenome (GOLD analysis project Ga0209978, IMG submission 182805) | Deep subsurface microbial communities from South Atlantic Ocean to uncover new lineages of life (NeLLi) - Benguela_00093 metaG (SPAdes)... | ecosystem: Environmental > Aquatic > Marine > Oceanic >...
GTTTATAATATAAGCAAAAAATATGCCAGATTTAAAGAGAGCTCAAGCCAGTAGGTTCAAAAATATACTTCGGGGTCAGGACTTGCTGTTGTGAAGAGAAATTTTTGGACATTCATTTGAACATCATATAGAATGAAAAAACCCGATGGCTCAAAAGGATTTTTATCTCCATTTCTTGGACAAAATCAAGAAACCCTTAAGGCAGAATATGCTCTTAAGCGATTATTCAAGCTTTAGAATCGGAGGAAAAGCAGATTATTTTTTTGAAGCCACCTCCCTCACGGAACTCAAGTCATCGATTCTTTTAGCCCGGGAATACTCTTTTCCTTATTATCTTATAGGAGGGGGGTATAACCTTCTCTTTGACGATGAGGGGTTTCGGGGCCTCATTATCAGAAATAAAGTTAAGGGGATAAGAATGCGGGGAAGGGAAGAAATAGAAGTTCTTTCTGGCACGTTTTTGAGGCAGCTTCTTCAATTTTTGATCGAGAGAGAGCTGGCCGGGCTTGAATTTCTGGCTGGAATTCCTGGAACAGCGGGAGGTGCAATCTTTGGCAATGCAGGGGCCTTTAATCAGTGTATAGGCAATTTTTTAGAAGAAGCTTTTCTCCTCGATGAGAAAGGAAAAGAAACGAGAATTCAGAAGGATCAATTCGAGTTTAGTTATCGCCAGAGCAGTCTCAGGAGAAAACATCATATTCTTTTAAAAGCTGTGTTTAAGCTTCAGAAGGGAGATAAAAAAAAGATAGAAAAGGTTATCGAGGAAAATTTAAGAATAAGAAGGAGCAACCTTCCTCCAGAGGATACTGCCTGTGCTGGAAGCTATTTTAAGAATCCTCTTTTGCCTGAGGGAACCAAGGCTGCAGCAGGTTCCCTTTTAGAGCAAGTAGGGGCAAAGACCCTGAGTGTCGGTCGGGCAGCTGTCTATCCAGGGCATGCGAATTTTATCATTAATCTGGATAGAGCTTCGGCCAAGGATATTCTCTCTCTAGCTCAAGAGCTTAAAGAAAGAGTCAAGGAAAAATTTGGGGTCGAGCTTGAAGAAGAAGTTATTTTCCTTCCAGCAAGCTCTTCAATGCCTTGATTTTTTCAGGAGGGAGTTTTTTTCTTTTGGCTATTTCCAAAGCCTGAGCTGCAAGACAAAGGTAGATTTCATAATAACCAGGAAATTTCCGCAGGGCATCAAGATGCCTTTCTACGGATTCCTGGTCTCCCCTTATGACAGGTCCTGTCAGGGAGTTTTCTATGTTAAATTCTTTTACATTATGTAAAGTTCCTTGGACTAAAGGCATGAGTGTTTCAAAGGCCTGGCCTTCTTCCAAGCCGATGGATTTAAGGAGGGACAAAGCCACATCCAGGAGGACAATAAAGAAATTGGAGGCCATGCTGCAGGCTGCATGATAGAGGGCTTTGTCTTGCCCTCTGATAAAGAGGGAATAACCTCCCAGAAGGCTTACGATTTGTCGGGCCAGGTCTAAGGCCTTATTGTCACCTTCAAGGCCAAAATAAACGCCTTTAAATTTCTCCAGTTCACCCTCTTTTTGAGAAAATGATTGAACAGGGTGAAGGGATGCAGTCAAGGCTCCTTTGGCTTTTAAAGGCTTTAAAACCTCGGAGGGAAGAAGACCGCTACAGTGGAAAACATATTTCTCTCTCCAGCGAAGCGCCCCTTGAGCAAGCTCTTGTACGACCTTTTCTATTTTACCATCGGGCACGCAGAGCAATAATACCTCTCCTTCTTTGGCCGTTTGAATATTATCAGTAAAGGCTTTTCCTTCCCCAATAATTCGATGACTTTCTTTGACAGAAGAAAGACTGCGGCAGGAAAGAGCTTTTACCCTGTATCCTTTTTTGGAGAGAGAATATCCTAAGGCTGTGCCTAATTTTCCGGCGCCTATTATGGCGATATCAGTCATTTTTGTTTTTAAAAATCTCCAGCCATTGATTGACTTCAAGAGGAGAAAGGGAAGATACTTTTTTTCTCCCCTCCTGGGCTTTTTTGTTTTTCTTCAATATTTTTTCTAATTTTCTGTTGAACTCCTCGCAACCAATTACTTTTGCCCTTTTGGCTTTGGCAAAGTTTTTAATCTCGCGATCTGAGCTTACCACAAAGAACCTTCGTAAATCCGTCTGTTTCAAAATAATTTCTTTGATTATCTGGTCAGCATTCTGGTCAAAGGGAGGATAGAGAAGATGAAATTTTTTATTCCGAAGGTGTTCAGTCATAAGATCTGGGTCAGGATAACCGTCAAAAACCAGAATGATTTTTGTTCTTTTGAGACGCTGAAAAACCCGAAGCTTTAGGATTAAATCATATTTGCTCCGGGGATCTTTAATATTGGAGGGAGAAATACACCCTAAAAGATTGTTTCCGTCGATTAAATAGGCCAATGTAGGTAGAAGAGTGAAGGAGAGAAACGGGATGAAAACTACAGAGAATAAGATTCGCCGGGCTTGAGGATGATGACTTCTGAGAGGTCTCCGACATTTTTTTTGAATTGCTCTGGGTCAGCACTGACAAGGGGAAATGTTCCATAGTGGATAGGGATTACTTTTTTAGTCTGGATAAACTCCACTGCTTTAGTGGCAGATTGAATACCCATTGTATATCTGTCACCGATAGGAATAAAACTTAAGTCAGGGTGGAAGAATTCGCCAATGAGTTTCATGTCATATGTTAAACACGTATCACCAGCATGGTAAATTGTCTTGCCATCCATTTCAATGACAACTCCAGCAGGGTTGCCTTTTTCGGCCGAATGAAGGGCTATAACCATGTGAACTTTCACCCCTTTTGTCTCCACTGTGCCTCCAATATTCATTCCTTCGGCAGTAATCCCTTCAGCTTCAGCGTCTACGGCTATCTCGTGAATTCCCACAAGAGTTGCGCCTGTTTTTTTGCAGATCGCAAAGGCATCTCCCAGATGATCGCTGTGATGATGGGTGACTAGCACAACGTCAGCTTCAGTTATTTCTTCAGGAGTGATGGATGCAACAGGGTTCCCTGTGAGAAAAGGATCGATGTAGACAGTTTTTGTGCTTTGAATCTTGACTCCAGAATGCCCTAACCACGTGATTTCCATTATTTATACCTCCTCTTTTACAATTATTTCCATAAAGAAGCCAATATGCTTTCTTTCTTGATTATCCTGGAGGCCAATTCATCTGCCTTCCGCCTAAAAGGTGGAAATGGATATGAAAAACTGCTTGCCCAGATTCTTTTGCTGTGTTGAGGACTATTCTGTATCCCCGCTCTGAAATTCCTTTTTCTTTAGCAATCTGGCGTGCCATTAAGAGAAGCTCACCCAAGATGTCTTTTTTTTCTTCGGGGATCTCGTTCAAGGAAGGAAAATGCTCTTTGGGTATGAGAAGAATATGAAGGGGAGCTTGAGGATTTACGTCTTCAAAGCCGAGCATTCTATCATTATCGAGGACGATTTTCGCCGGAATTTCTTTTTTTACGATTTTACAAAAAATGCAATTTTCCATTTTCTCTCCTGCTCCTATTCTTTAATTCTTTCGATGTAGGCGCCCAGGGACTTGAGTTTTTCCTCAATTTTTTCATAGCCACGATCTAAATGTTCGACTTCATTAATTACAGTTTTTCCGCTGGCAATCAATCCCGCCAGGACTAATGAGGCTGACGCCCTTAAGTCTGTGGCTATGACTTCTGCACCTGAAAGGAGAGTTTTTCCTCTCACGATAGCTTTATCTCCTCTCACCTCGATGTTTGCGCCAAGGCGCAGCAATTCGTTTACGTGGGAGTATCTTCTGTCAAAAATGGTCTCTGTTATTATTGATGTTCCTGAGGCTTGGGTCATCAGGACAATAAATTGAGCCTGCATGTCTGTCGGGAAGCCTGGATAAGGAGAGGTTGTGATGTCCTGAGACTTTATCTCAGAGCTTCCGAAAACGCGCAGGGAATGATTTTTTATTTGTTCTATTCTGGCTCCTGAATAGCGTAGCTTTTCGATGACCGTCTCAAGATGATTTGGTTCGACATTTATCAATTCAAGGTCTCCTTCGGTCAATGCTCCGGCAACGAGAAAGGTACCTGCTTCGATGCGGTCTGGAATGATTTGGTGAGTAGCCCCACTTAATTCCTTCACTCCTTTTATGCGGATTGTCTCTTGACCTATGCCGTCAATCTTGGCTCCCATTTTGGCCAAGAGCTCGCACAGGTTCAAAACCTCAGGCTCTGAGGAGCAGTTTTTTAAAATCGTTTCTCCCTGGGCCAGTGAGGCAGCCATGATGAGGTTTTCGGTGCCTCCTACTGTTTTCGTCTCAAATTCAATCTCTGTGCCTCTCAGCTTCGTAGCTTCTGCTTTTATGTAGCCATGCTCAAGACTTATAGAGGCCCCCAATTTTTCCAGTCCATTGATGTGGAGATCAATAGGACGAGACCCAATAGCACATCCTCCAGGCAAGGCAACCACAGCTTTCCCGTAGCGAGCTAATAAAGGACCCAAAACCAAAATTGAAGCCCTCATAGCCCTGACTAATTCGTAGGATGCTTCGTAAGAAGTGATTTTTCTTGTCTGGATAGAAAGAGAATTTTTTCTGATGTTGTAGTTAGCTCCGAGCTCCTTCATCAAGGTTAGAATAGTGAAGACATCTTTGACACAGGGGGTGTTTTTTAACCTGATTTTTTCCTTAGTCAAAATAGAGGCAGTAATAGAGGGAAGAACGGCATTTTTGGATCCGCTAATTTTCACTTTTCCTTTTAAGCGGAGGTCTTTATTCTTGGAGATTATGATTTTTTCCACTTCTTTCATTCTAAAATAATGGATATAAAAATTCAATATTGAAGAAAGCGAACTGTAAACAGCCAGTTTCTCCTTCAGCAGATGATATTCAATGCTTGAGGAATTACTTTAAACTTTATTTTTTTAAACTTTGAACATTGGTCAAAGCTTTCAATAATTTCCCCATCAGATTGGATTTCAAAAGCTTTTTCAGAAGAGACCTCAAAGTATTCAGATTGGAGAGTTTCGATCTCTTTTTCTCTTGTGTGTTTTCCTTTTGTAGCTAGAAAAACGAGGCGGGCAAAGCGAGGAAAAGAGCATTTTTTAATAAGACAGCAGTCTAACCGTCCATCATCAGGCAGAGCATGAGGGTTTACCTTTTTCCCTGTTGCCCAGTATCGAGTATTATTAAACACGGCTAAGATGAAATCACCTTCAACCCTGGCTGTTTCTGATTCCAAGGTTAAGGGAAAGGGTAGTTTCTGGGATAGGTAGGAATTGATTATGCCCAAAGCTCCTGCAAAAATCTGAATCTTCCCCAAATTTGGTTTTCTTCTCGCTAACTCATCCACATATTTGTTCACCAGAACTCCTAATCCGATATTTGCCTGTCCCAAATAATATCTTAGAATTTTTTTATCTTTGATAATACACCCCAAATCTATTCTCTTTGTTTTTCCTCTTTTTAAGGCTGCGCACGCCTTTTCTAAAGATCTGATTTCGAATTCTTCGGCTACATCATTTGAGGAACCCAAGGCAATCATTCCAAAAGTGGTATTGACCCTCTTTTTTTTTATCTCATTGACTATAATATTAAAGGTTGAATCCCCACCAGCTCCAACGAGAGTTCTGTATTTATCTGTTTTTTCCCTGGCCAGCTCCTTTAAATCTTCCTCATTTCGGGTAAGAAACAGATCATAATTAATTTCAAATTTTCTGAGAAGCTTTTCCAGCTCTTGCCTTTTTTTTAAAGCCTTTCCTTTCCCTGCGCTCGGGTTGAATAAAATGGCTACCTTCTTCATATGGGGTCAGGCCTTTATAAGTTTTATTATTCACAGATAGGGCATAATTACAAGGAAGGATACCTGGAGGAGCGAGAAAGGTTCAACAGGCTTGAGAAGCAATAGAAACAAAAAGTTGTCAATCGCAAAAATTAAATAAGAGCTGCGCAAATGTAAAGGGTGGGTAGTAGAGGGAGAAAATTAGCGGAAAAATATTTATTTACATTTCTTTTCTAGCCGCACTAGCCTTTTTGTTTAAACCCTTTCTCGCCAGTCGAGCGTTTATATTTGCAATGTATAGTTAGAATTAATTACAATAACATAACCTTTTTGATATATAATCTAGCCTATTATAATGAGTGAAAAGAGGCCTCTTCTCTTTCTTTCAGAAATAAAGAAAAACTTTCCCGGCGTTCAGGCACTAAAAGGAGTTGATCTTTACTCCTTACTCTTTACTTAATTTTCTCATTTGGTATTTATTTGAAATATCGAACTTTGGATTTATATTTAATATGAATTGGAGGAGATAAAATGAAAATGCTTATTGGCGAAAAATGGGTTGATAAGGATGGAAGGATTGAAGTCCGCAACCCCTTTAACAATGATCTCGTTGATACTGTCCCTTCTGGAGATAGTGGGGATGTGGAAGCCGCCTTCCAGGCCGCTGAAGAAGGATTTAAAATCAACCGCAGCCTTCCCGTTCATCAACGCATATCCATCCTTTATAAGACTGCTGAAATAATAAGAGCGAATCAGGAAGAGTTTGCCAGAACCATAGCCTCCGAAGGAAGTAAGACTATCCGGGAGGCAAGAAAGGAGGCGAGCCGCTGCATAGATACAATCACAATTTCTGCTGAGGAAGCCCGAAGAATCATAGGAGAGACTATTCCCTTTGACAGTAGAGAAGGTTCAGAAAATAGAATTGGCTACTACTACCGCTTTCCCATCGGAATCATTGTTGCTATAACCCCTTTCAATGACCCATTAAACCTGGTGGCTCACAAGGTTGGACCTGCTATTGCCGCTGGAAATGCCGTTGTTCTCAAGCCTGCGACTGTCACTCCTCTTTCTGCTTTAAAGCTGGGAGAGGCTTTAATCGAAGCTGGCCTTCCCTGGAAGATTTTAAACATTGTCACCGGCCGTGCTTCAGAGATTGCCGATGCCTTGGTGACCGATTCTCGGGTGAGAATGATTTCTTTTACCGGAGGAACTGAAGCTGGTTTGGACATAGTTAAAAAAGCAGGATTGAAGAAGATAGGCATGGAGCTGGGCTCGAATTCTCCTGTTATTGTCATGGATGACGCTGATCTTCCTCAGGCAGTGGAGCTTTCTGTATCTGGTGCTTTCTGGGCTGTTGGGCAGAACTGCATAGGTGTCCAGCGCATTTATATCCATGAGGCTGTTTATGATGAATTCGAGAAGATGTTTGTAGAACGCACGAAAAAAATGAAAGTCGGCTACCAGTTAGATGAGAAGACAGACATGGGACCCATGATTACAGAGGAGGAAGCCGCACGAGTGCAAAAATGGGTTGAAGAGGCTTGCCAGGGAGGGGCTGATCTTCTTACTGGAGGGAAGAGGAAAGGAACTCTCTTTGAGCCTACAGTTTTCAGGAATATGCCTGAAAGTGCCAAGCTTAACTGTGAAGAAGTTTTTGGGCCGGTGGTGAATCTTTATAAGATTTCCTCCCTGGATGAAGGGATAGAGCTGGCTAACAGCGTCAAATACGGACTTCACGGAGCCATCTTTACTCGCTCTCTGGACAACGCTTTTAAGGCCATTAAGGGTCTCGATGTTGGAGGAGTGATGGTCAATGATTCCACGGATTACCGGATTGACTTGATGCCCTTTGGAGGTGTGAAATGGAGTGGACTGGGACGGGAGGGGATAAAATTTGCGCTCCTTGAGATGACAGAACCCAAAGTTGTCTGTTTTAATTTAGGTAATCAGTAATCGGCAATCGACGTAGTTTGAAATTGGCGTCGAGCCAGCTATTTTATGTGGGTCGGAGGCGTTTTCCTGATATCTATGGGTTTAATTCTTTTAGCCTTTAAACTTCCCTTTAAATCTCTCTCTGCGAGAAATATTGCCCTTCTCTCTGTTGGGGCTGCTTTGTATGGTTTTACTTTTACAGTGAATGGAATCGAAGGTCAGACAGTAATTTTCACCTTTCCCGCTGCGGGAGCAGGTTTCCTTCTAGCTCTTCTCCTTTATTTAAAAAGAAAAAAAGAAGGCTCCCTGAATCCCTTCCTTTTCTTTTTCCTGGGCGCCTATTTCTTAAGTCTTCTTCTTTTCGCCTGCTGGGGAATATCCCGCTCAGGCTTTCCTCAATTCAGTGAGTTTGGCTGGATTTGAGAGTAAAGCTTTAATCAGGGATCATTCAAAATAATATGACAGGAAAAAAGTAGGAGAGTCTTACAGTGTCTTTTGTTTATGATGTCATACAAAGTCAATGCCTGTCTATGCGCCAAGCTGTCAGCAGACAGGCAGGCACAAAGAGATATCTTTAGAGGTTCATATTGAAAAAAAAAAGATTTGAGAGATAAGAATTTACTCTTTGGGTTGGCAACAATTTTCTCTTTATTTTTTTAATCGGGTAGCTTGCTCTCTCTTTGTTTCAAGTCTTAGAAAGAATTGAGGTCGATTACGGAAAGATGAAAAAAAAGAGCTATAAAAAGCCGTGCGATTTAATATATAGATAACATCCTATACCAAGGATTACCTTCCCTGTGTAGCACATCCAGCCGATAGCAGAGATCTGGAAAGGAGAAGGCAGAAGAAATAGAAAAGCCATAAACGTTGCTAAAAATAATTTCCCTTTAATTTAAGCGATTAAAAATGCGAATATAAAGGCAATTAGGACTATTAAATTATGGCTCATCACAATAATGAGTACCTGATTAGAAAATATGAAGAAGAGAAAAAGATGAATCAGAGGGGATGGCCCCGCTTTTATTTCAGGTAGTTTTCAAGCCACAGGCGAATCTCTTTCCACCAGCGCACATTGTTCTGCGGCTTGGAAATCACATGCCCTTCATCGGGAAATACAACCAGACGTGAAGGTATTCCCTGCCTCTGAAGAGCTGTGAATAGCTGTAGACTTTCTGCAAGAGGAACTCGGAAGTCCAGCTCGGCATGAGTTACCAGTGTAGGTGTCCTGAAATTGGTGGCATAAACATGTGGCGACCAGTGTTCATAGAGCTCCGGTTCTTCCCACGGGCTTTGGCCCATATCCCATTCAGGAAACCACAATTCCTCAGTTGCGCCATAAAAACTTGTCAAATTATATAAACTGGCGTGACTGACTATGCATTTAAACCGGTCAGTATGTCCCATGATCCAATTCACAGAATAACCGCCGAATGAACCTCCGATTGCAGCTTGCCTGGATTCATCAACGAAATCATAATGCTCAATAACAAAATCCAAACCTTTTATAAGGTCTTCATAGCAGCGTCCGCCATAATCTCTGCTCACCTGCTCTCGAAAAGAAGAGCCGTAACCAGAACTCCCTCGCGGATTAATAAAGACGCCAACATACCCGGGAGAGCAGACTAACTGAAAAGTAAACCATGTCGTCATCAACCTGTCGGCCCACATATTTTGCGGACCGCCATGAATGGTGAGCACTACAGGATATTTCTTTTCAGGATCAAATCCAGGGGGTCTTTGAATAAAACCATGGATCTTGGTATTTTCAGCACCTGTAAACCAGAACTCTTCTAATTTTGGAAGATCTAATTCTTCTAAAAGCTCTGAATTGGTAAAGGTAAGCTGAGCCGCTTCTCCTCCAGCAGCAGGCATCGAAAATAATTCATAGGGTGTGTGGTTATAGGAGCGAATAAAAACCAGATTTTTCCCCTCAGGCGTAATATCAATCTGAATACTGTAGCCATCGTCCGTGACTCTCTTCACATTCCCTTTTAGATTGACTTTATAGATTGAACTCTGTCCTTCCTCACGGCAGGTGAAAAATAGAGTTTTGCTGTCTGGGGCCCAGAGAATTTGTCCCACTGAGAGGTCAAGGTTATCTGTTAATCGAACATGTTTTTCCTTCGCTCTGTCATAAACAACCAGGCATTGGCGGTCTGATTCATAACCGACTTTTTCCATTGCTGTGTAGGCGATATAATGCCCATCAGGTGAATAATGAGGTTGACTGTCCAAGGCCGGGTTTGATGTGAGCTTTTTTTCCTCAAGTGTCTCTGTATCGACTACGAAAAGATCGTGATTTGTACTCGTAGCAAGCACTGGGTCCTCATTTTTAACATAACAGATCTCTTTCCCGTCAGGAGAAATGTCGAAGTCATGATTGCTGGATAAGGATACTGGAGGAGTGTCGAAATCTCCGGGTGTAAGATCTTTCATTTTTCCATCTTCTACATGAACAAGGAAAATGTGGTTTCTCCCGTCCCCAAGCCATCTGTCCCATTGCCGAAAGAGTAACCGATTGATTGTCCTCGCCTCACATTTTGGAAGCTCGTCCTTTGTCCAATTCTCAATGTCTTTTTTCCCTTCAGGAATGACTCTAGAACCGCATAAAATGTATTTATCATCTTTTGACCATAGAGGAGAATAAAGCCCGGTTTCAGAAGAAGTAATTTTTTGCGCCTCTCCTCCATCAATTCTGATGATGTAGAGATTGGCTGCACCGTCTCTCGTGGAGATAAAAGCTATCTTTTCTCCATCCGATGACCATCTCGGTGAATGGTCAGATTCCGGACTGCTGGTTAATTGCACGGGCTTTCCACCAGAAAAAGGGATGAGCCAGATATCACTGTTAAAATTGTCTTCCTTCAAATCAGGGACAGCGACAGTGTATACAATCCATTTGTCATCCGGAGATACCTGTGGATTTGAGACTCTTTTGATTTGATAAAGGTCTTCTGGAGTCATTGGGCGTTTGGATTGAGAAAAGACTAAAGGATTGAGAAGTAAAATCACAGCACAAAAAAACGCTACGTATTTACCCATATTTTCCTCCTGTAATAAATTTTTATTTGATACGATTCTTTAAGTTTAATTTACTATCAAGCTTAATTTATTTAAAGAAAAAAATCTCTTTTGATTTGCCTTCACCTATGCCTAAAGGGGCCCCAATACATAATTTCAGTTCTCACCAAAGAAATCAGTTTATTGACCATGATTCAGTCCCTTTTTTTTCATTGCTATCGTTTAGGGAATAGGAGCTTTCTTTTTTAGATGCCAACAATGCTAATCTCTTTTAGAATCAGAGAGAGCTGAGAGCCTGATCGAGGTCTTCGATAACATCATCTGGATCTTCAGCGCCCACACAAAGTCTTATCATTTGAGGCGGAACATCGGCCTTTTGCCGGGCTTCTTCTCCCTGCTGCAGATGAGTGGAAATGGCGGGAATAGTGGCAATACTTTTGATGCGGCCCAAATCCCCAGCCCTGAAGATGAGCTTAAGGTGGTCAAAAACTTTTCGTGCGTTTTGAGGAGGACCATCAACTCGAAAGCTCAGCAGGTGGCCGTAACGGTTGACTTCTTGGCCTGTCCCGTCATCTGAATCCACGAGCTTCATGTATTTTTTGGCCAAGGAATGGAGAGGAAAGCTCTCCAACCCTAAATAATCTACCTGGTAAACGCGAGGATGCTGGCTGAGAAATTCCGCCACTTTCTCCGAGTTTCCACTCACCAGGTCCAACTTGGAGCGAAGAGTGCGAAGGTCATTTAGGGTAAAAAGAGCATTCAGAGGAGAAGCTGCTGGTCCATTATCCCTGTAAGGGAGAAACTTTACGTACTCAGCAAAACTTTCTTTGAAAAGGGGATTGTCATTTTTTATCTTGGTTACGATGGGCTTGCGGCTGATTAAGGCTCCTCCCATAGCCAGCCCGCCTGAGGTTATGGTTTTAGTCAGAGAATGGATGACAATATCTGCCCCATAAGCTACAGGACGCATCAAGGCTGGAGTAGCGCAGGTGGCATCAATGATAAAGGGGATTTCCCAGGAGTGAGCTAAATCTGCAATAGCCTTGACCTCACAAAAAGATTGCTGAGGATTGCTGGGTGCCTCTGAGTAGAGGAAGCGGGTATTCTCATCAATTTTCGCCTTCCACTCTTCTAGGTCCTCCTGATGGTCAACCCAGCGGACTTCTATTCCTCTTTCTTTCATTTTCCTCACCGTGAAGTGCTGGAAAGTACCGCCGTAAAGCTGCGTAGAGGAGACAAAATTTATTTTTTCAGGACCTTCCTTCTGTTTGACCAGAAAAGCGTCCACAGTGAGCATAAGAGCCGACATTCCAGAAGCCGTCACCAGGCAAGAGGTATCCCACCCAGTCTGGTAACCTTCGAGCAAAGCAAGAACCCATTCTAAATAAAAGGTAGTGGGATTGGCGAAGCGGGTGTAGCACCAGGTGGGAATCAAATAGGAAAGAGCAGCCTCCATTTCATCAGAGTCCCGGTAAGCTTGGGCAGTGGAGAGAAAAAGAGGCTCCATGACAGCTCCCTGGTTTTGGCTTAAAGCTTCCTCTACAGTGTAAAGGCCGTGGACGGCTATGGTGTCAAATTTGAATTTTTTTACTCGGGCAAGATGCTCCATTTTCTGGTCCAAAAATTTTTTAGCTTCCTTAATGTATTTTGAAACACCTGGTCCGTATTGCTGGTTATCAGTCATAATTCCTCCATCTTTCAATGAGAATTCCTAAACTTTTTTCTTTACCCGGTATTTTTTTATCACAGAGCTCAGCCTTGTGACCCCCTCAACAATCTGCTCCATTGTAGGAAAGGAAAAGTTTATCCTCATCGTGTTATACCGGCGATGACCTTCAGGATAAAAAACATCACCAGGGACAAATGCAACTTTCTCCTCGACGGCCATGTAGAAGAGCTCTAGAGTATTTATTTCCTCTGGTACTGTTATCCAGAGGAACAATCCTCCTTCAGGCTTTGTCCAGACTACGCCCATATCATTGGGGAAATTCTCTTCCATGGCTTCAAGAAAGAAATTCAATTTTTCAGTGTAATACTTAATGGTCTTTTTGAAATGGGCATCCAGGTCGTATTCACGCAGGAAGGCCGTACAGATGTCCTGATTAAGTTTAGGAGTATTGAGTATGTTTGCGCCCTTTATGAAGGTAAACTTCCTTATGACCTCTGGGGGGCCTATGTTGAATCCCACTCTGAGGCCAGGACAGAGGATTTTGGAAAAGGTGTAAAGACCGATCACGTTCCCTTGGTTCTTATCCAGGGAATAGATGGAAGGAAGGTGTTCGCCCCTGTACCTCAACTCCCGGTAGGGGCTGTCCTCTAGGAGAGGAATGCTGTGCTTTTTACTCAATGATAAAAGAGCAAGCCTTTTCTCAAGACTAGTGGTGATGCCTGAGGGATTCTGGAAATCTGGAACAACATAGATGAATTTAGGCTTTTTCCCTTTGCTCATAAGGTCTTCTATCTCTGCCTCCATTCCTTCAATATCGGATCCATCTTCCTTTATGTTCTTAGCTATATATTGAGCATCTCCCATCTCAAAAGCGGCTAAGGCGCCTCCAAATGTAGGAAGATCAATGACAATAGTATCTTTGGGATCAAGGAACAATCTTCCAACCAGGTCTAAACCGTGCTGTCCAGAGGTGGTAATCATTATGTTTTCAGGTTCGATATGAATGTTATCTGTTTTGAGATAGTCTATTATTGCCTCCATCAGTTCTTTCTCTCCGGGAAGGGGAGAGTATTGAAGGACATGTTCCGGATCTTCCTTCAAGGATTTCTCTGCAGCCTTTTGAATAAGGTCTAAAGGAAAAACATCGCTG
>Ga0209978_10000659_pt1 | contig 13504 bp, 6 predicted proteins | sample BentaG_FD_182805 | JGI IMG/M metagenome (GOLD analysis project Ga0209978, IMG submission 182805) | Deep subsurface microbial communities from South Atlantic Ocean to uncover new lineages of life (NeLLi) - Benguela_00093 metaG (SPAdes)... | ecosystem: Environmental > Aquatic > Marine > Oceanic >...
ATCCTTCACCAAAAGAGGCTTCTTCATCCGAGCCACCCAACCGGCAACCCCCTCTCCTAGAGGCACCCTCTTGCCCAGAGCAATCCCCTCAGGCAGCCCGAAAGCCCTTTCGAGCACCAAGGCGTCCCCGCTCAGGGCCATGTAGGAGAGACGCCGGCCTCGCAACGCCTCCTTGGCAGCCAGAAGCGCTGAACCCAACAGATCCAGGCCTCCTTCCCTCATCTCTTCCCTTCCCCTCAACTCTTCTCCCATGGCTGACCTATGATGAACCCGCATCCGAAGACCTGAGACCCGAGAGCCCTCTTTCCAGTTCCTGCTCGGAAGGCTCGCTAGAGATGGGACGGAGAGGGGCTATAGCATACCCCACCCCGGGCACGGTGAGCAGATACCGAGGGGCGTTAGGATCAGGCTCTATCTTCTGGCGAATCTGATGGATGTGACTCTTTACCAACCCGGCCTTCCCTCGTCCCTCAGGCCCCCAGACCAACTCTGCGAGCCTCTCCTCGGCCACTACTACCCCTTTGTTGCTGGCTAGGGTATGCAAGATCTCAAACTCCGTGGGCGACAGGCGCACGCTGCCCCGTGGCCCCATAACCTCCAACCGGCTAGCATCCAAGGCTAACTCCCCTACCTCTAACTTCCCCCGGGAGATCTCCTCCACAGGAGCAGCGATTCTCCTGGCCACTGCCGCCACCCGGGCCATGAGGATGCGGGGACTGAAAGGCTTAGCGATATAATCATCCGCCCCCGCCTCAAACCCCTTGAGGATATCTTCTTCACTAGCCCGCTCGCTCAAGAAGATGAAGAGCAGAGGGCCGCTTTCTTTGACCATCTCGCACAACTCATAGCCGCCCAGTTTGGGCAGATCAACCTCTGAGATCACAAGATCAGCCTTCTCCACCCGAAAGTAAGCCAAGGCCTGCTGTCCATCGTGGGCCGTGACCACGCTATGCCCTTCCCGCGTGAGGAGGTAGGTCAAGAGGTCCAGGATGTATTGGTCATCATGTACCACTAGAATCCTCATCGACTACCTCTTGCCTCCTTACGGGTCCCGGTTAGTGAGACTGAACTTATTATAGCACGGACTCTTCTCCACCGCAATAGGAACCCTTCACTACGCACCCTCTCATTGCGGGAACCCAGGGAGTATGATAACATCTTTCCTATGAAGAGAGAAAAGGGTGTAGCCCTGGCTCTGTCGCTTTTTCTCCTAGCGATATATCTTCTAACCTACAGCGGGGATATCCACTCCAGCGATGGACTCTCTATGCTGTCGGTGACGGAAAGCCTGGTGAAACGGGGCGACTACGACACCAATCAGATCCTCTGGATGGGGCTCCAACAGGGCACTTTCGGACGAGGTAGAGAACTCTATTCCCGTAAGGGGATCGGAACTTCCCTTGCGGCTCTACCTCTGGCCTGGCTGGGCCTGATCGTACCCTTCTGGGGGTTCGTGCAAACAACGCTTCTCCTTAATGTCGCCGTCACCGCTCTTACCGGGCTACTGGTGTTCCTCTATCTCCAGCGCCTAGGCCACTCTTGGGAGGTCGGTCTAGTGGTGACCCTCCTCTTCGGTTTGGGGACCATGGCTTGGCCCTACTCCAAATACTTCTTCAGCGAGCCTCTCACTGGCCTAGCCCTCCTAGCCACCGCCTATCTCCTCCTCCGCTTCAGGGAGACCCAAGCCACTGGCGATCTAGCCCTGGCTGGAACCTATTTGGGTCTGGCTATCGCCACCCGGCTGGCTACTGCAGCCATCGCCCCTCTCTTCCTGCTCCTTCTCTTGGCCTATTCTCTCTCAGATAGAGTCTCCTATCGCCGTCTCATCTCCTTCCTGGCAGCCTTCTTATTACCCCTGATCCTGTGGGGCCTACTCCTCGGTGGCTACAACCATCTCCGCTTCGGGAACCCCTTAACCACCGGCTATCTACCCCAAGAGTCTTTCCGAACACCCCTTCTCACCGGGTTAGCGGGGCTCCTTATCAGCCCTGGAAGAGGCCTATTCCTTTATTGCCCCATCTTTCTGCTAATTCTGCCTGCTTTCCCCATCTTTCTGGGGCGGCACCGTATCGAAGGGGCATTCTCACTCTCCCTAGTCACCATCTATATCCTCCTCTATTCCAAATGGTTCATGTGGCATGGGGGGTTCGCCTGGGGGCCTCGCTTCCTAGTGCCCATCATCCCCTTCTTGGTGATTCCCCTCGCTCCCTTGGTCGAAGGGTTGCGCGGCAGAGCGGAAGCGGCCTCCGCTTTGCTATCGGCGATAACCATAGCCATACAGATCTTGGCCCTCAGCGTCCACTTCCGTCACTTTCAGGAGATGCTTGAACAAGAGATGCTTCAAGCCGGTTTGCCTCGTTTCGCCCTAGCTACCTTTTTCGAACCCCGCTACTCACCTCTCCTGGGTCAACTCTCCCTCCTACGAACCGAGTACCTCGATTTCGCCTGGATGAAACCGCACGTAGATTGGCTGGCCTTAGCCCTTCTCTTGTCTGTGGCCCTGATCTCAGCCCTGGCCTTAACGTACTATACGAAGGCCGCTCGGCCGTACGCCGTCTGGCCTCTGATGGCCATGACTTTGCTTATCCTGGGTGTCACCGGTTTCACCCTGGCTCGCTACAAGCAAGATGGGCACCGAGATCTCGCGCAGATGGTCGAATTCATAACCAGTTATTCACAGCCAAATGATGCCCTAATCTTGAACTCTCCTTCAGAGACATCTCTCCTCCAAAACCACTACAAAGGAAGCCTCCCCCTCTACGGGCTCTTCGAGGGGGGGCCACCCCTTCCGCCGGAGAGAGAAGAACTTCTCCAAACCTTGACCGCTCGGTATCGTCGTCTCTGGCTCATCCCCGGGGGGTTGAACGATGGCTTAGACGTTTGGCTTTCAGAGAAGGGCTACCGAGCCTTCGATGAACCCTTTGGCGAGGAAAGGTTAGCCCTCTACTTCTTCCCCTCCCAGCCTTTGGCGGAAAGGGCAGAAGAGGCGGTCTTTGGAGAGAGGATAGCCTTGGAGGGGTATGGGATAACAGAGCCGGTGAAGCCCGGCGATGTCCTGGCGGTGAACCTTCATTGGAAGGCTATGGCCACTTTATCCGTGGACTATCACCTCTTCCTGCACCTGGTAGACCAAGAGGGGAGGCTTTGGGCTCAGCAGGATAGTCCCAAACTCACCTCCCGTTGGCAGCCCGGTGAAGAGGTAGATGACAAGCAGGCCCTGCTTTTGCCTCGCGATATCCCCCTCGGTCAATACGAGATAGTGATAGGCTTCTATCTTCTAGAAACTGACCAGCGCCTCACGCTAGCCGATGGCCGGGACAGCCTAGGCTTAGGCTCTATCGAAGTTGTCGTAGAGTAGGTATTATGCAATAATCACCGAAAGGAGAGAAGATTGTCCTCCCTCTTGCGAAGAACACTTGTCATCATCGGGCTCTACACCATCCTAGCTCTTCTCCTCACCTATCCCCTGATAACCCATTTCACTACTCATGTAGCCGGCACCGATATCTGGGCCTTTGACGAGTACACCTTCCTCTGGAACATCTGGTGGTTCAAATACTCCCTCCTGGATCTCCACACCAACCCCCTCTTCACCGACTACATTTTCTACCCCCTGGGCATCAGCCTCGCTCTATATACCTACAACCTCTTCAACGCGCTCGTATCTTTGCCCCTCCAGCCATTTCTGAACCTGGCCACCATCAGCAATCTCACCCTGATCTTCGCCTTGGTCTTTTCGGGGCATGGGACCTATCTCCTCGTCCTCTATCTCCTCAGGCATCGATCGGGGCCAAAAGAGGCCAAAGCCTTGGCCAATCACTGTGCCGCCTTCTTGGCTGGAGCGCTCTATGCCTTCGGCTCTTACCGTTTCGTCTACGCCGCTCTGGGCCACTACGACATGATAACCACCCAGTGGATACCCTTCTACGCCCTCTTCATGGTGAAGACCGTGCGAGAGCAGGGTCTGCGAAACTCGGTCCTGGCCGGACTATTCGCCACCCTGGCTCTTCTTTCCGAGATGATCTTCGGTGTCTTCCTCCTCTTCTTGACGGTAATCTACCTTCTCTTCGCTAGAAGGGAGATGAACGGGCGCCTCATGAAAAGGCTAGCCTTATTGGTAGCCGTGGTAGTTGTCACCTACTTTCCCCTAGGCTACCCGATAGTGAGGGAACTCCTCAGCGCCGACTATGCCCTCCAGGGCTGGGGCCACTCGGAGAACCTCCTAGTGGACCTCTTCGGCTTCACCACCCCTACGGCTCTCCACCCCCTCTTGGGGAGCGATTGGGCCCGAGAGCTGACTATGGTTCGGGAGGGGACGGCCCGCTTTATCGACGTGAACACCGTCTACCTGGGCTGGGTAGCCATCATCTTGGGGATAGCGGCAGCAGTCAAATATTGGCCCGAACTTAAGGCCTGGGTGGTGAGCGCCGCAACTTTCGCCCTCCTTTGCCTGGGGCCCCTTTTGCATATCAACGGCCGCTCCACCTTCGACCTGGACGGCCTCCTAGCGAACGTGCCCCTACCTTTTATCATCCTTCACTACATCCCCATAGTTAAGGCCAACCGGGTCCCCAACCGCTTCAGCGTGGTCCTGATGCTGGCTCTGGCGGTGCTGGTGGGCTTCGCCGCCTACGGTATCTTGAGGCGGATGAAGCGAAGAAGCCTGCTCCTGGCAGGGACGGCTCTCCTATGGATCCTCCTCTCCTTCGAGCATCTGGCCCTTCCTTTACCCCTCACCGATGCCCGGGTACCTGACTTCTACTACACTTTGGCGGCCGAGCCGGGAGATTTTGCCATCCTGCAATTCCCCCTAGGCTGGCGGAACAGTTTCGGCGTCCTGGGTGCGGAGAGAACCCAGATCCAATATTATCAATCGGTGCATAAGAAGCGGATGTTGGGGGGAAACATATCCCGTAACCCTCCTTTCAAGTTCGATTACTTCCAGCGCATATTCGGTTCCATCGCCGATCTGGAACTCTATGGAGAGGTAACGCCGGAGCAACTGGAACGCGATCGGGCCTTGGCTCCAGACCTCCTCTACTTCTTCGACATACGATATATAATCTTCCACCCCGGCATTCCTGGCCGCCCGCCCTATATAGATATCAGACCCCGGTTAGAGGAGTACGTCCAGCGCGTCTTCCCGGTGAGAAAGGTCTTAGACGAGGATGGCTTCACCGTCTACGCAGTCGAGCAACCCTCTCCTCCCAGGGAACTGACCATCGACTTCGGGATCGAAGAGGCGAGAATATATCAGGGGGAAGGTTGGAGTTGGGATGAGGTCTTGGACGACTCTACCGCCAACTGGGCCACCCAAAAGGGAGCCCGCTTCTTCGCACCCCTCCGCGAAAGTGGGGACTACACCATGCATATCCGGGCCAAGGCTTTCTCCTACCCCGGCTCGCCCCCGCAGAGGGTTACCGTACGGGTCAACGGTCATTCTCTCCCCTCTCAGGAGGCGAACCCTGGCTGGACCGAACTCACACTTCAGGTGCCGGTGGGTTTCCTCCATCCCGGGCTCAACCAAGTGGCCCTGGATTTCGCCTACCTCGCCTCCCCTCGCGATGTCTTCCCTGGCGACTTCGCCGTAGGGGAGACGGGGGTGACCTCCCCGGTGGAGATAGACGTTAACAGCAGCCAGGAGTTCGCCTACATCACCGTAGGAGGGGAGGATGCTTCCCTCCACCGCCGGGGCTACAACCTGGCGGTCATCGACCCCCAAGGGGGAAAGGTCATCGACAAGGCGGGCTTCGACACCTGGGATAGCGAGTCTGAATCCCAAGCCCTGGCCGACTTCATCGCTGCCATCCCAGAGAGTTACATCGTCGTTGCGGCCCTCAAGGAAGGCGGAACTCGGAGCCTCACCGAGGAAGCGGTGAAAGCCCTCGCCTCCTTGGGAAGTGAGATCGATCTGCGGGGGACAGAATACCTGTCTCACGCCATCATCGGGGTGAAGGGAGCCGCCCCGGGGACGGCTCTCGAGGCCACAGGCGAAGGGAACTCCTACCTCCATGTGGGAAAGAACCCCGACGAGCGAACCTTGGCCCTGGCCGTTGACTTCGTCTCCCTGGTCAAGAGATAAGATGCCGAAGAAGGTAGATTTTGCCTTTAGTATAGGCCTTGGCTTTGTCGCCTTCTTCCTCTATCTCTCCACGCTGGCTCCCACGCTCCTATTCGCCGATGGAGGGGAGTTCCAGTTCGTTCCCTACCTCTTGGGGATCTCCCACCCCACAGGCTACCCCCTCTATCTCCTTTTGGGCTGGTTCTGGTCTCATCTCCTCCCCTGGGGCGATGTGGCCTTCCGTATGAACCTCCTCTCTGCTCTATGGGGCGGTATTACGGTGGGGCTTCTCTACTTGGTGGGACTCTTAGTCCTGGCCCAGACCAAACTGGAGCCCCTCTATCTTCGCCAGGGAGTGGCCGGGTTGGCCACTCTCGCTTTCGCCGCCTCCCGCACTTTCTGGTCTCAGGCGATCATCGCTGAGGTTTACACCTTCAACACTCTCTTTGTAGCCCTCACCCTTTTGTTGCTCCTTATGTGGGCCCAAAAAGGGGACAAGCGCTCCCTCTACCTCTTCGCCTTCACTTACGGCCTGAGTCTAACCCACCACCGGACTATGGCCCTCCTGGCTCCTGCCTACCTCCTCTTCATCTGGCTCATCGACTCCCGGCCCTTGCGCCAACGGAGATGGGCGCTCTCTCTGCTTCTCCTTTTTCTTCTCCCCCAACTCCTATACCTCTATATCCCCCTCCGAGCCCCAGCCACGCCCTTTATTCATCTCAGCCTAGCCCCAGGGCGAGAACTCGTACTCTATGAGAACTCTCTGCGGGGCTTCTTGAAACATGTCCTGGGACAAGCGTATGGGAGCCGACTTGGACTCTATGGCACCTGGCAGGAACTTCTAGGAGGAGCCTTTCGCTTCCTAGAGAGACAGTTTCTCCTTCCCGGCATCCTCTTAGGGCTGCTTGGCCTCTTCCGTCTCCTCAAGACGCGTAAAGTCTTCCTCCTCCTCCTTCTCTCCTACGTGAGCATCTTCGCCTTCTGCCTCCTCCACTTCCGAGGCGATATCAAGGTCTTCTTCATCCCCACATATCTTATCTTCGCCCTCTGGATAGCCCTGGGGGCTGGTACTCTGGTAGAAGGAGCGCGGTGGGGACTCAAGCAAAAACGGCTCGATCTTCTTCTGCATGGGGCTGCGCTCCTCTTCCTCGCCTCTCTACCCCTAGCGCTCCTGATGAGGAATTACCGCGGGGTGGACAGGAGCCATGATCTTCGAGCCCGCCAGTTCTGGGAGGCCCTCCTTGCGGAACCAATCCCCAAAGGGGCCATCCTCGTCTCCAACGACCGGAACGAGATGATGCCTCTCTGGTATCTCCAGCAAATCGACGGGGTGCGCCCCGACCTCCTGGGGCTCTTCCCCCTCATCGTCCCTGAAGAGGGGTACGCCAATATCGGCCGCCTATTGGATAGCGTCTTCGGATTGGGGCGGCCACTCTATCTCATCAAAGACATGCCCGGCTTGGAGATCAAGTACGACTTACAAGGGGTGAACTCCTTGGTGGAACTCCTCTCCCCGGCGGTGAGCGGGGAACCAGACTACCCACGCAACCTCTTACTGGGAGAGGCCTTGGAACTAGTAGGTTACGATCAGGAACCCCACAGCCCTCGCCCAGGGGAGGAACTGCGAGTAACGCTCTACTGGTGCCCTCGATGGGGTCTGGAAAGCGTCTACTCCAGTTATCTCCATCTGGTGAGCAAAGAGGGGCAGGCGATAGCCCAGAGCGACCACCAGCCAGGCGGGGTCTATTACCCCACCCCTCTTTGGAAGGAGGGTGAGATCATCCGCGATGAGCACACCCTCACCATCCCCTCCACCGCACCCCTGGCGAGTTACCGGCTGCTAGCAGGGATCTATGCACAGGAACCCCTGGGGGAGGGCCTCACCATAGGGATGGTAGGCGTCAAGAGGGCCATCCTAACCTCCCCTGGGGAGATGGAGCATCCCTTGGGGATCAACCTGGGGAATCGGATCACCCTCCTAGGCTACGACCTCCAACGCCATGAAGGAGAGGTCATCTTAACCTTCTACTGGCGGGCCAGGCAGGAAATGGGAGAGGATTACACGGTTTTCCTCCATCTTCTGGATGGGGAGGAGATCGTAGGCCAAGCAGACAGCCAGCCGCAAGATGGCGACTACCCCACCTCCATCTGGGATGAGAGCGAGGTAGTAATCGATGAACACCACTTGACTACTGGGGAGTTGCCCCCCGGGGAATACGATCTATGGGTGGGGATCTATCTCTTGGAGACTATGGAGCGACTGCCGGTTATCGATGCCCAGGGAGAGAAGATAGGAGAGAGGGTGAACCTGGGAACTGTCCAAACAGAATAGACCCTATTTGGATGCCAACTCCTTGAGGGCCTTTTGGGCCCGCTCCCGATAGAGGCCTTCGTTATCTAGGTCGATGGCCCGCTCATAAGCCCAGCGAGCCATATCCTTTAGCCCCTCTTGGGCGTAGGCCAGTCCCAGATGGTAATGGGCTCTAGCCGATTCCGGCTCCAAAGCCACCGCCTTCTCCAGAGAGGCCCTGGCCTCCGGCCTCCGCAGGAGATATTGGGCCCAGCCCAAGAGGTCATGGGCCACCCCGTTCTGGGGATCCAAGGCCACCGCCATCTGCGCCGCCGCTAGGCCATCCTCCAGCCAAAGGAGATGCTCCAGATGGAACCCTGCCCGGAGGAGATGAAATTCGACCTCTCCCGGGGCCCGCTCCACCGCAGCCCGATACCACTCTCGAGCCGCCAGATACTCTCGCTTCTCCAAGTAAGTGCTCGCCATCTCCGCGCAGATGGCAGCGTTCTCCGGATCGAGTTCCAACCCCTTTTCGAACTCCACCAGCGCAGCAACTAGCCGACCCTGGGAGCGGTCAAGGATCCCTCGGAAGAGATGATTCAGGGCCGATTCCGGCTGGAGGCGCAAGGCCTGGCGCAGAACCTTGCTCACCTCCTCGTATTCCCCCAACGACCACAGAACATATCCCAGGTAACTCCGCGCCAGATGCTGCTCTGGATCGAGGGAGACAGCGCGAGCCAACTCCTCCCGTGCCAAAGTTGGTAAGCCGTACCGAAGATAGATATGCCCCAATCCAGCGGCCAGATCCGCTTCCTTGGCTCCTTTTAGCCCCTCTAAGGCGGAGATGAGATCGGAAGCCTGCCTAGCAAAGGCAGATCCCTCTCCTCTTACTACCTCTTCAAAGTACGCGACCGCCGATCCCTGATCCTCCCTCGCCAGGAGCAACCCCAGGTAAAAGCGCGCTTCCCCTTCCCCATACCGGGCCGCCTTCTCCAGCTCCTCCTGCGATGAACTCCACTGGGAACGACCGAGGTAAGCCCTCCCCAGGCGATAATGGGCCTCCACATTAGTCTCATCAAGGGTCAAGACCTCCATCCACCGCTCGATCGCCTCTTCCTCATCGCCCGTGGCCGCAGCGACAGAGCCCAACCCCAAAAGCGCCTCCTCCCTGGGGTCGAGCCGGTACGCCTCTTGGAACTCCTCCTCGGCCAACTCATACCTCCCCTGGGCCAGGTAGATCTCTCCTATCCGAAGATGGGAGGTGACCTGCGAGCGGAGTTCTAAAGCCTGCTCGTAGGCGGCTATGGCTTTGGCGTACTCTTTGTGAGCCTCAAAGCAGGCCCCTTGATGGAGGAGCCAGGCCAGTCGCAGGGGGCCCTGGAGTGTGGCCACCACGAAGGCGACAAAAACCGCCAAGAGAACTGTTCGCCAGGGGAACCCAAGAAGTCTCATGGTCACAAGGAGAATTATAGCACAAGTTGTCACCGCCTCGGGAGGCTGGTATAATTCACCACTATGAGAGGCTGGAAAACCGTTCCTAACCCGCTTAAGCCAGGGCATTACTTCTGGCTGGGAGACGAGGCTTGCGCGGAGGGGGCTATAGCCACGGGCTGCAACTTCTACGCCGGTTATCCCATCACCCCTTCTAGCGAGATAATGGAACGGATAGCCCACCGCTTCAGTGAGATAAACCGGCTCTTCATCCAGATGGAGGACGAACTGGCCTCCATCGCCGCCTGCATCGGCGCTTCTTGGGCTGGGGCCAAGGCGATGACCGCCACCTCGGGGCCCGGCCTCAGCCTCATGTTGGAGAATATCGGCTACGCCCTCATCACCGAGACGCCGCTGGTCATCGTAAACGTTCAGCGGGCGGGCCCCTCCACCGGCCAGGCCACGCGGCCGGCCCAAGGGGATATGATGCAAGCCCGCTGGGGAGCCCATGGCGATTACGAGATCATCGCCCTCTCCCCTTGGTCAGTCACCGAGATGTACACGGAAACCATCCGGGCTTTCAACCTGGCGGAGCGGTTTCGGGTCCCGGTCCTCATCCTGGCCGATGAGGCCGTGGGGCACCTGCGAGAGGGGGTCAAGATCGATAAAGAGGTACGGGTCTATGAGCGGAAGAAAGGGAGGGGGGTGGCTCCCTTCGTAGGAAAAGATGTGCCCCCTATGCCCGCCTTCGGGGAGGGAGAGAAGTTGCTCATCACCGGCTCCACCCATGACCCGTGGGGCTTCCGCCGCACCGTGAGCCCAGAGGCGCAAAAGAACCTCGTAGGACACCTGGTCAGAAAGATCACCGACCACAAGAGTGAGATCATCGAGGTTGTGGAATACCATTGTCAGGATGAGGAACTCGACCTCTTGCTCGTCGCCTACGGCTTCACCGCTCGCAGCGCCCTGGCAGCCGTCGAAGCAGTGCGGGAAGAGGGGCTCAAGGCAGGACTGCTTCGCCTCAAGACCATCTGGCCCTTCCCCCAGGAGGAACTCTCAAGAGTAGGTCAGAAAGCCAAAAGGATAATAGTCCCCGAGATGAACCTGGGCCAGATAGTGCGCGAGGTGCAGCGGGTCCTCCCCCAGGCGGAACCCTACTCCCGCACCGATGGTCAGGTGATCACCCCCCAAGAGATCGTATCCGCCTTCTAACGCACCCCTTCATCGGGCTGTACACCGCCCTCTACAGGCATCTCTTCCTCCAATATTCTGTCTATACATTGCTGCTAGAGCCGCTTTGTGATAGAATGAAGGTGGAATGGAAGTGATCACTACTCACGAGAATGCCGATTTCGATGCCCTGGCTTCCATGTTGGGGGCCTCCAAACTCTACCCTCAGGCCGTGCCGGTTCTTCCTCGGCGGCTGAACCGGAACCTGCGGGACTTTCTCACTCTCTACTGGGACGAACTCCCCTTCATTCGCCCCGAGGATTTCCGACGACAGCGGATCGATAAAGTGATACTGGTCGATACCCAAGGGATGCCCCCCTTGAGGGGGCTGCGCCCCGACGCCCAGATCACCATCATCGACCATCACCCCCTGGACCGGGAACTGGAGAAGGGGATGACCTATCGCGGTGGGGATACCGGCTCCACCACCACGCTCCTGGTGCAGGAGATCACGGAGGCTCGCCTTCCGCTCTCTCGGGTGGAGGCTACCCTTCTCCTCCTAGGGATCTACGAGGACACCGGCTCCCTCACCTACCCAAGCACCACCCCCGCCGATGTCCGGTGCGCAGCCTGGCTCCTGGAGCGAGGAGCCAACCTGGAAGTAGTGAACGACTTCTTGCATCAGCCGATCACCGAAGCCCAACAAGCCCTCTATCACAGGCTGCTGGAAGGGGCCGAATTCCACGACTTCCAGGGTCGGTCGGTGATGATAGCCTCTGCCCAGGCGGAGACCTATGTGGAGGAGATCTCCACCCTAGCCCACAAACTGAGAGACCTCTACGACCCCCAGGCCCTCTTCCTTCTAGTGCGCATGGAGGATCGCATCCAAATGGTAGCCCGCAGCACCACCGATGCCCTCGACGTGGCTGAGATAGCCCGCCATTTCGACGGCGGGGGACACTCCAAAGCGGCAGCAGCCCTCATCGAGAGGAGAGACCTGGCTCTTGTACGGGAGAGCCTGCTCCAACTCCTCGGTGCTTATGTCAAGCCTACGACCACCGTGAGGGAGATCATGTCCTTCGGTGCTCACACCCTCTCCCCCCAGACCACCGTGGCCCAGGCGGAGGAGATGATGCGAAGATACGGCCACGAGGGGTTCCCCGTGGTGGACCGAGGAGAACTGGTAGGCGTCCTCACGCGCCGGGAGATAGACCGGGCGCTGCACCATGGACTCCACCAAGACCCGGTCGAAACTTATATGCACAAAGGGAAGATAAGCGTCTCCCCCACCGACTCTGTGGAACGATTGCAACAGGTGATGATGGAAGAGGGGGTAGGCCAGGTGCCGGTAGTAGAAAATGGGGAGATCGTGGGCATCGTAACCCGGACGGACTTGATAAAGTTATGGAGCGAGCCCCGGCGGGCCTCGCGGGCCAAGGAGATCGCCCAGAAGATGGAAGGGTTTCTCCCCCCTAACCTCTTAGCCTTCCTCAAAAAAGCAAGTAAGGTGTCCAAGGAGATGGGCTACTCCCTCTACCCCGTGGGCGGCTTCGTGCGGGACCTCCTTCTGGGGACCCTGACCCTCGATATCGACCTAGTGGTGGAAGGAGACGCTATAGCCCTGGCTCGCCGTCTAGCGCAGGAGGTGGGAGGCCGAGTCCACGGCCACTCCCGCTTCGGCACAGCCAAGCTGATCTTTGAGGGAGAAGAGTCACCTGTGACACCCCTCTCCTCCCTCGATTTCGTCACCGCTCGCACCGAGTTCTACGAGCACCCTACCGCTCTCCCAAGCGTGGAACGAAGTTCCATTAAACAGGACCTCCACCGTCGCGACTTCACCATCAACACCCTGGCCATCTCCCTAGATGAGGAGAGTTACGGGGAACTCCTAGACTTCTACGGCGGAGAGAAGGATATAGAACAAGGGCTCATCCGCGTCCTCCACAACCTCAGTTTCGTGGAGGACCCCACCCGCATCCTGAGGGCTATCCGCTTAGAACAGAGGCTAGGCTTTAGAGTGGAAGAGCGAACCGAGGAGTTGATCCACGACGCCTTAGATCTCCTCCATCGCGTCTCCGGAGAGCGAATATATCAAGAACTAGAGGCTATCTTCCGAGAGGAGCAACCTACCAAGGCTTTGGAGCGCCTTCAAAGTCTGGAGGTGTTGAGCCACATCCATCCCGCCCTGCGCTACGATGAAAACTTGGGGGAGAAGATAAAGGCCCTTCCCCGGGGTTTAAGAAAATGGAGAGCCCTAGCCTGCCGACCGGAGGATGAGCCGGAGGGAGCCGCACCTGTCCTCTACTTGGCTCTCCTAGCCGACGAGAAGCAAGAGACGGAGAGCCTAATCTCCCGCCTCAAGTTAAGAGCCAAAGAAGCTCGTATCCTCCGCCAAGTGGCTCAACTCCGCACCCTGGTTCCCCAACTGTCCAAGAAGGGCCTATCTCGTAGTGGCCTCTACCGTCTCCTGCGTCCCTACTTCAGCCAGGCCATCTTCCTCCTCTGGCTCACAGCCAAAACGAAACGGCTCAAGAAGCGGCTGGAACTCTATC
>Ga0209978_10000660_pt1 | contig 13494 bp, 12 predicted proteins | sample BentaG_FD_182805 | JGI IMG/M metagenome (GOLD analysis project Ga0209978, IMG submission 182805) | Deep subsurface microbial communities from South Atlantic Ocean to uncover new lineages of life (NeLLi) - Benguela_00093 metaG (SPAdes)... | ecosystem: Environmental > Aquatic > Marine > Oceanic >...
CCCTGATTCGTGCTACTGAAAAGAAATTGTCAGCTCAGATGCTTCTTCCGTTCCCTAATTAAAGGATTAAGAAGGAGCAATATTTCATTTTTTTGAGATTTTAGCCACTATTTGCGCAAAAGTTACGCTGTAAAATGTAAAATAGGAGATATTCTGGTATGTTCGGGCATCAAAGGTCCACTCTCTTTTTTTATGAAATACTCATCACTCTTTCTTGCTGACTGCTCATCCCTTCTAATAGCCATAAATAAAGCTTTTATATTGTTTTCCTCAATAAATTGATTGAGCACAACTGTTTTCATTAAGTGATTGCCCGCATAGGATTCTGCTTCAAATGTGAATCAATCCTCTTCAAATCCAATCCTTTTAAGCTCAGCTTGATTGCGCTCATTTAAATCCTTAACCTTAACAGTATTGCCCAAATGGCTTTGGCAACATTTAAGAACATCAAAATTGCAAAGCCACTTAAGATCTATATTCCATTTCTTTGAGGTCCTTATCAAAAAATCTGTGATTTCTGGAAATGCATCACCTTCATCAATTGTTATAACCTGTGGGAGATTAATGTTATCCTCTAAACAAACCTGTCGAATAATCCAGAGGTCTGTGGTGCTGTCTTTTCCTCCTGTCCATGTAACAACTACCTCACCTGGACTAAATTTTCCGAATGCCTCACGCACTACCTCTTTTGATTTCTTAACTAACTCTGTGCATCTTTTTTTTACTTCTTCACTCACCTTTAATCCTCCTTATTTATGTGATTTATTTTTTATCCATCTTCCTATTTTTGGCCTTAATTTTTCCTTCATATCATCTGCTATAGATGATGTATCAATTATATTATTTACCTCCTTTGGATCCTCTTTGAGATTATACATCTCCCATATATTACCACTTTCTCGGTATATTATTTTGAGGTCATTCTCCCGATAAAAGTATACTGGCTTATCTGTCTCCTTCTCCTTTTGACCTATCTTGCCAATAGCTTCACCAAAACAGCATTTCTCGGGATACTCCTCAAGGGGAAGAAGAGAGTGACCTTCAAAGCCTTTTACCGGCTCAAGCCCAAAGAGATGAACTATGGTGGGGGGTACATCGATGTTGCTAACCAAGGTATTACAAACCTTGCCTTCGTCTTTATCATAATCGTATATAAGAAAAGGCACATCTATAAGCTCTGAATACATTTTCCCATCATGGGAGAGACCACCATGTTCACCGAACTCATCACCGTGGTCTGAGGTAATGATAATTATGGAACCTTGTAGAAGATTTAGTTCCTTTAACAGGCTAAAAAACTGCTTGATGTAATCGTCGACTTCTCGAACGTGAACATTGTAGAGTTTTTTTAGAACTCTTACCCTGTCCTCATCTGAAACATCCCTTTTTAAGACCACATTCTTAAATAAATTGAACATCTCCTCTCGGGTGAGGTTGAGGGAAGGATCTACCATATCGATGTATTTTCTCTCGGGAACATAGGGCTCATGGACATCCATATAATGCAACCATAGGAAAAATGGCCTATATTCGTTTCCCTTGGTATACGAGGATAACCACTCCCCTACCTTGCTATTGATCTCATTGCCCTTCAGATAGGGAACTTCTGAGCTAACCTCCACATCCATGGAATCATAGAAGACATCCCAACCCCGGTTCCATCCAAAGAAATCGCTTAAATATGGGTTTGAATGAAACCCAGCTGTTACAACTCCGGCTTTTTGAAGTACCTCGGAGATCAAAGTCCTTTTCGGTGAAAGTTTCTTTCCTCTCCCATATTGAAGATAATAAGAAGAGGTAAGTATCCCTGGAAAAGACGCCTGTGTGTATGGTCCGATGGATTGTGCCTTTGTGAACCTGATGCATTTATCCTGCAAAGAATCGACAAATGGGGTCAATCCGCTTTTATTACCATAATATCCCAAAACATTCCTTCTTAATGTATCCACCGTTAGCAGAATAATATTCTTCACTTTACACTCCCTATTATAATGTCATATTAAAAGGTAGAATTCCGACTAACTCTCTGTCTGCCTTAAACTTTCCAGGGTTAAATAAGTTCTATAGAATAGGTGCATTTATCGCCTCGGACTATGGTTCTTCGAAATAGGTAAATCTTAATCTTTCAATTAAACCGAGTACTCCAAACTCTTTCCTTGCAAGCCTTCGTACTCTGGGCCGTATCGGTATGTTCTAGGGATAATTCCGTTATGTCCATAAACTGGGTCAAATGAAGAAGGGAAAGGGTTAATGAACTCCCAAACAACTCTCCCTGCTTTTGTTATCTCAAAGATTCGTCCTGTCGCTGCTTCACATATCAAAGTATTCTCGTTGGGTAGTCGTTGGCAGCTAGACATGTAAGCACTATAAAAAGCCATCCAAGGGTTATCTTTGTACTCCCACACCATTTCATTAGTATTAGGATTCACCTCTAACACACGGGAATAAGACTGAGAAATACCCATACAATGCGTTCCGTTATCAAACAAAAGAATATTTCCATTCCCAAGAATAGTAACATCATTCTGATGCCCCAGTTCTCCTCCAGAACCCCATCGCCACTCAATATCGCCAGTAGTCTTGTTAATAATACATACAGTATTAGTACGTGCGAAGCTAGCTAGGATATTTCCTTCAGCTAAGACTACAAATGAGTTAGCTTCAGTCCATTGACTGCGAGGGCACAGGGGGCAAACGATATCTACTTCTGGATTCAAGTGTTCGTGGGCTAACCACTCCCAAACTATCTTACCCCGGGGGTTAATTTCTCGCAGAGAATCGCCCCATATTATCCCATCCTTTTCCGTCCCGGGAATACCGCCTCTCATCTTTACAGCAATATCTTTGGGTATCTGCACCCATCTCAGAACCATGGTATTTCCGTTAGACATACGACAAAAGCTGTGATGCATATATGGGTCTTTGTATCTCCATACCACATTCCCATCCCAGTCCACCTCAAGCAGTTCCCCTCCGGCGCCTTTCATGTCAGCTAAGGGACCTTCTTTTAGGTATCCACTGTAAAGAAGGTTACCATTATCCAGAAGTACTCCATACAGTCCCGGTGAATGAGGCATCTTCCATCGGTGAACAACTTTCCCTTCCATATCAACCATTACTGTCTTCTTTGCTCCTAAAGGAGTAAATAAAGTGTATCCATTATATGCCTTGGCTGGATCATAGTATATGACACCCTTTAAGCTTCTTTCCACAACACTCATTGATTATTCTCCTCCATCTCACAGGCAATCATTACTGTGAGATCCATAGACCCTGTTTAACCACTTATAATTATCCAGGTTTAGATCCTTTCCTTTTAGTCCTTTATAATCAGATCCATAGCGGTAGGTACGATAGATGAGGTTAGTTTGACCATAGCACAAGAAAGGGCCATAAAATGGGCTCACATACTCCCACACTATTTCTTTATCAGGAGTAACCTCGAAGAGACGACCTTTGAGAGTCTCACATATCAAGGTATTACCATTAGGTAGTCGCTGGGCACCCCCCATACCGTAAGAATAAAACTCAGAGGGAGGATCATCTTTGTATTCCCACTCAATTTTATTGGTAGTTGGATTAATCTCTAGCACTCTAGAGTAATAGTCCAAATCCTGAGAGCAAAGGCGGTGTGCCCCATTGTCAAATACCAAAATATTTCCATTATCTATCATGGTAGGGTCATGCTGGTGACCTAAATCTTTACGACCCCATCTCCAAATAGTATCACCCGTAGCTTTTTCAATGATACAAATAGTATGCGTGCTGCGGAAAGAACCTAAAATGTTTCCATTAGGTAGGACTGTGCACGTATTCATGTGAGTCCATTCGCCTCGTAGGCATAAAGGACAAATAATATCTACCTCGGGGTTTAAGTGCTCGTAGGCCAGCCACTCCCATGCCACTTCTCCTTCCGGGGTAACTTCTTCTAAGCCATCAGCCCACATAATACCATCTTGCTCTGTCCTTGGAACGCCCCCTTTAACTTTATTTTTTATCTCATCGGGTGTGACCACATATTTTATATACATAGTATTCCCATTTTCCATTCTATAAAAGTCATGATTAAATTGTGGTGCATCGTATTTCCATACTAGGTTATTATTCCAATCAACCTCCACCAAACAGGCACCTCTCTCTTCCTCAGGTTGTTCAATATCCTCACCAAAGAGAAAACCCAACCCTGGTCCCATTAGCCCACCTGATTTCACCCCGCCATAAAGCAAATTCCCATTGGGAAGAAGTCGAGCAAATACCGGCCCATACGGTTCTGTATCCCAGTGGTGCACAACATTACCCTGTATGTTAATAAGCCATGCACCTTTTCCAAACATAGGAGTAAACAATGTATACCCGTCATATGCCTTTAAGGAATCATAACGGGTAACCCCTCTTACTTTTGAGCGTGCAATACTCATTAGACTTCCTCCTTTTCATATTCTTAACAAAGTCGGATTCTTGTAAGTCAATTTATTTTGGTTATTCGAGAGTTAATAACCTAATACTTCAAGACGAGAGCGAACTTTGTCAGCTTCTTTTACCTTCTTTGCCTCCTCTTTTTTTACTAAAGCCAGAATAGAAGACTTTTTTATCTTTCTGGGAATCGATAATCCAAAAACATCAAGGACTGTTGGAGCAATATTAAGTATTGACCCCCCTTCATATTCCCCTTCTGCCGGTATGCCTGATCCGCTTACCACAAAGTAACTATATAAACTGTGTGCTGTGTTGCTGTTGTACGGCGCAATATCATATGACAAGATTGCCTTTTGGTCATGACCTACTAACTCACTTGTACCTAAGTGCGCCTCATCAAAGATTACAAAAAGATCCGGGCTATATTTTGCAGAGGGACCAAAGTACGTATCAGCCCGTTTACAGGTCTGAATGTGCATCTTTTTCCCAAGCTCATTGGGGATATCTTGCTGTATTCTGGCTATCAACTCATCTAACAACTCATCATAATCTTGGGGATCAACAATGCCTTCAGGTTCTCTGCCTTCCACATTAAGGTATAATTTACCAGCGTAACCGGAACTCCAGCATTTAGTGTTGCACCAATCCACTTTAATTTCCTCCAGTGGAGTTGGTTCCTTTGGGTATTGAAAAGGAACCATGTATCCTTCCTTGATAAGCCACTCATTTAGATTAATCCGTCCCTCAAGTTTTTGAGCACCAAAACAGCTGCAGATAAAAAGTATTACATTCTTGTTGAAGTTTTCACACAACTCCCCTACTTTCTTATCAATCCAAGTATAATAATCATGTAAAGTTTCCTCATACGAAGAATCGGAATCAAAGTGCTCAACTTTGGAGTCAAAACCCTGATAGAAAAGGTCCAGCATATGGTTGGCTCCCCTCACACTTGTCATCACAAAATCACAGTTTTTGTTATTAATAAAATGCTCAGTCAAAATGAAACGTTGAGAATCCATCTCACAGATACTCTTAAGTACACGTTTCTTATCTGTGTCATATACCGCCTTAACTTCTGTTACATCCATTATGTAATCCTCAACAAGCCTATCTATTTCCTCTTTCAAATTATCAGGGTAAGTGAAAATGGATCCTTGCTTTGGAGCTGGGGGTCCAGAAATAGCGTAACCTCCAGGAATTTTTGGAGGTGGCCAGGTGAATGGTACATTGATTATAGCTACTTTCTGCGCTTTTCTCGAAAGTAGAGTATAGAGGGGAGTAGCGTTATTTATAACTTCACTATTAGTTTCTTTTTTTTCACCATATGAAAAATCATCTCTGAAAGTAAAATCCCAGACACCGTGAACTCCAGGATCTTGGCCACACTGAGTGGATGTCCACACCTGAGGGGAACTAGGAGGAACTAAGGTTTTCATACTCCCCCATATTCCCCGTTCTTGCATCCTCCTCAAATGAGGTAACTCTCCTGCCCATTTTTTAACAAAATCAGGGTGAAATCCATCTAGTCCTAAGAATACTACTTTTGCCATAGATAAGCCTCCCATCTTAATTATATTTATGTCATAAAAAGGCTAACTCCTTAACACCATTGTTACAAAGGGAGCAATTTTTACCCAATCAATAGTAATGTAAATGAGTTTCACAAGATATGCCTCAGGACATTTCCCGAGTTAATATGCTCGGGTAAATAGCTCTATCCTGGGTTAATATCCTTAGCTATTTAGCCAATTTTCTTCCGTCGCTGTATATCCGCTTTGGATTATTCTGCTCAGCTTCTTCGCTGCGGGAAAAATACAAACTCGTCGCTTCGCTCCTCAAACAGTGTATTTTTCTTTTTCCTCCGCTTAGAAGCTTCGTTAAGGTGGCGGCTATAAGGCTCCTTCAGAAAATGTCCTTCGGCAAGCGTATTTAAATTCCTGGTATAGTAACTATCCTCTTCTACTTCGAGCACCTGATGAATAAAGGATTTTTATTTTACAACTGGCAAAATTGATTACAACTAATTTACATTTTCAAACAAATATTTGTAATTACAGCTACTACATCATCTAACTTTAACTGAGCGGGATTATTTCTCATAGCTGGTTTGGTGAAAGCATCCTCTGCAATCTTAATAATTTCATTTTCATGGATTTTTTTGTCTAAATAAACTGGTAATCCTGTATTTTTAATAAAAGTATGACAGGCCTCTACACATTTTTTAACCAGATCATTTATTCTCTCTACATTCTCACCGAACATTTTTGTAATTTGAGCGATTTTATCCGGACATGTTAATCCATTAAGATTCAATACATGAGGTAAAAATAACCCCACAGCTATCCCATGAGGAATACCTAAATATCCTCCGAGAGCTACTGCCATAGCATGACCTGCCACTGTACCGGCCTGAGCATTTGCTATTCCAGCTAGTGTGCTAGCTAGGCTCATATTTTCCTGAGCCTTCTTGTTATCCCTATCCGCCACAGCTCGAGGAAGATTTTCGACGATTAAGTTTATTGCTTCCTTAGCATACATATCTGATAAAAAAATAGAGTTTCGCGAAATATAAGCTTCAATTGCATGACCAAGTGCATCTATACCGGTCATCGCCGCAAGTTTAGAGGACATTCCCATCATAAGATCTGGATCAATTATAGCACACTTGGGGTATAAAACAGAATGACCTAATGCCTTTTTTCTCCTTTCTTTTTTATCGGTAAATAAAACAAAAGGAGTCACTTCACTCCCTGTTCCTGATGTGGTTGGAACACCAAGAATTGGTAACACTTCTTTCTTGGAGAAATACCGACTTTTGTCTTTACTCTTAAAAGCCTCAACTATCGAATCTCCCGACCTTGCTATAATTGCAATTCCTTTTGAAACATCAAGTACACTGCCTCCACCCAGTCCAACGATTAGATCACAATTTTCCGATTTTGCCAACATTCCTCCCACATCCACTGTTTGAATACTTGGTTCAGGCTCTACTTTATCATAAATAACAACTTCAACCCCCGAATTTACTAGTAAACTTTCTATCTTGGAGGTAATACCCAGTTTTCTCATAGCTTCTCTTCCAGTTACCAGTAAAGCTTTCTTTCCGAGTTGAACTGCTTCCTGGCCCACTTCATTTATAACTCCTTCTCCAAAAATCACTTTTGTAGGAAGATGAAATTTTATGCTTTTTGGGTTAGTAGACCTTTTCATTATTTTCTCCTCGATTATTATATTTTTACAGCTCCAGCCGTAAGTCCCCTCACAAAGTATTTCTGAAGCAAGAAAAAGCCGACAATTAAGGGGAAACACACAATTACGTTTATGGCCATAAGATCATTCCAAAATATGTTATATTGGCCTAACTTGGCTCCAATAACAACAGTAAGCATCCGTCGATTGGCAGAAGAGGTAAAAACAAGTGCAAATAAAAATTGGTTCCATGCAGTTAAAAAAGTAAATAAAGCGGCAGCTATTACCCCGGGTAAGGATACTGGTAAAATGATTCTGAAAAAAGCCCCCACTCTTGAACATCCATCGATGAGCGCAGCTTCATCCAACTCCATCGGTATGTTAGCGAAAAAACCTCTAAGTATGAGTGCGCAAAACGGTAAAGTAAAAGTGAGATAAGTCATTATGAGACCCGCGTAAGTATCGTAGAGTCCTGTTTTTCTCAAAATAAGATAATAGGGAATGACTAAAAGAACAGGGGGTATCATTTGTGTTGACAGCATATAAACAATGAATGTATTTTTACCCTTAAACTTAAATCGAGAAAATCCATATCCTGCTATTCCCGACAGGAATACAGAGATTAAAGTTACAGAAAGTGAAACGAATACACTATTTATAAAAGCTCTAACAAATCCAGGGTCATTTAATATTTTTTTGAAAGCAACCAAAGTGATTTTTTCTGGAATCCAATGAGGAGGAATAGTAAAAATCTCGCGTGATCCCCTTATAGCAACCGAACACATCCAGAAGACAGGAAGTAGTATAATCATAATTACCACAATGCAAGAGGCAAGCCATATGCACTTTTTAATATTTGTCACGGAATTTTTACTTAACTTTCTCATTCACTTTTCCCTTTGGACAGAAAGCTTTATGTAAATTATGACAAAAACAAGCGAAAATAGAAAAGTCAATATTCCCTGGGTTGAAGCTTTTCCAAATCTTAAATCCTCAAAAGCAGTATAATAGGTCAACAAAGATAAATTTTGAGTAGCACCTGCAGGTCCTCCTCCTGTGGTGAGAAAAATTAAATCAAATTGGACAAAAGACCAAATTGTATCTATCATGCCCAAAGTTAGAAGAGTAGGAGTAACATAAGATAATGTAATATATAAAAATTGGTTGATTTTACCTGCTCCATCAATACTAGCTGCTTCATAAAGCTGTTGAGGTATGCTTTCTATTGCAGCCAGAATAATAATTATGTAGAAGGGTAGATTTCTCCATATATACAAGGCCATTACCGTTGGAAGAGGGAACCGATTGTCTCCCAGCCAAATTATAGGTCTTTGTAATAAATGGCTGCTCATTAACATGCTATTTATAGCTCCAAAAGGGTGAAATATCACAAGCCAAATGGAAGCAGATACTGCCCCGGCTATGAGCCACGGAATCACAATAATAGTTCGGAAAATTCTTTTGACTTTTTCTAATCCTAGAAATCGTTGATTAAGTAAGAGTGCAATACCTAATCCCAAAACCAAGTGAAAAAATATTACACCCCCACAAAACACAATAGTCACAGAGAAGGAATGCCAAAATTCAGCGGTTCTCAAAATCTCTGCGTAATTGAGAAGCCCAATAAAAGTTTGAATTTTCTCAGGCAGATAATATCTAAAAAGTCCTAATATAAAAACATAACAAAGAGGAACGGTAGTAACCAATATAAGACATATCCCTAAGGGAAGTACAGTCAACCAACCTGCTGTATTAGGTTTATATCTCATTTTAAACTCTTCAAATTTGACGAACTTTTTCCTGTTTAAAGATAAGAGTAGGTGGATCTAAATCCACCTACTCTTTCATAATTAAACCTCTACTTCTAGAAAGTTATTTAAACTTTTCTAGAAAAACTCTTTTAGAATCTCGTCATATTTAGAAGCTGCCTCATCCAGAGCTTCCTTCGCCGATTTTTGTCCTAAAAATACTTTGTGAATCGCGGAGACAATGATTCGATTCATCTCTATCTCTTGAGGAACTGAGCCAGTTTGGAAGAAGTTATCTGTGACCTCAAATGTCTCTAAAAATCCCGCATATTCAGTTTTGAATTCAGGAAACTCTGCAAATTTCTTAGCTAAAGGCATATATCCACTTTGATACCAATAATAAATTGTATCATCACTTGTCATGTACTTTATAAACTCCCACGCTTCCTTCTTATGACGTGACTGCACTGGAATACCTAAATTTCCGCCATTGTAGACTGTCCCTATATGTGTGTCCTTTGGCATTACGGCATTCTTAATGGGCAGGTCGGGAGCTTTTGCACCATATGCAGCCCAACACCAGGCTCCATCCAGAAGCATGGCCACTTTTTCAGCGGCAACTATGTCACGCATAGCACCTGCTGTATAAGTTATAGAACCAGGTATCGCAAATCCTTTCTTTTCCATGGCAACCAGAAGTTCGACAGTTTTTACGCCCGGCTCCTTGTTGAATGCCGCTTTTCCATTTTCAATCATTTTACCACCCATCGAATACAACAAAGGCTGAATACAGCAAACATTAGCACCGGCTACGTTCTTCTCGCTTAACGGAAAGATAGTTCCATATTGCATTTTGGCTGGGTCTGTAAGTTTTCCAGCTACTGTAACAAATTCATCCACAGTTTTGGGAGGGCTCACACCTTTATCGGCAAGCATATCTGCGTTGTAAACCAAACCTGCAACTCCTCCCCATAACGGAAATACGTATATCTTTCCAGCGAAAATACCTTGGCACGCCTCGAAAAACTTATTTTTCAGCTCCTGTGCATATTCTGGTGCTTCTTGTTCCAGGTAAGGGTCTAACGGCTCAATCATTCCAAGTGACACAAATTCCCACAACCAGTTTCTATTAACTGCTAATACATCGGGTAACTTACCTGCCTGCCACGAAGTAATAAGTTTGTCGTGCATGACCGGCCACGGATCGGTGATTTGTACCAGATTAATATTGGGATGTTCTTTTTCAAATCCTTCAATTATGTGGTCCATCACGCCTGGTGGCGCCTCTTGGCTAACCCATTCGCCCCAAGTAAGAGTAATTTTTTCACCTAATGCAGCACTAAAAGAGAACAACACCAAACAAAAACTCACCAAAATGCCTACACCTAAAATCTTCGCTCTTCTTGACCTTTTTTCTCGCATCTCTATCCCCCTTTTTTAATTATGAGTTGGTTCATTTTTTCCTGAAAGCTCCTAAAAAGAGAAATTAATCTTTCGACACTTCTCTACTGGAAAGCCTTCCTTACCCCAAGCTAGTGGGCCTATTTGTTTTTTGATCTTACCACCTCCTCCCGGCCCTATTTTTAGCTTCTTCTCTACCAAATAAAAAAGCATAGACAATGCATAAAGTAAGAAAGCGTTCTCAATAAGTGTTCGAATTTCTCATCTCAGTTCTTCCCCATGGGATTCTCTAATTGTCAACTTCATGGGAATAATGATCTTTTCGCAAAGGTCCTTAGCTCCGGCTCCGCGTGGATTTTTCGAGAGTTCTTTTATTCTCCTCAAAAGCACCTCAAAAATCATTTTACCTGTGAGGTAAGTTGATACGCTAACAGTCGTTAGGGGCGGATCAGTTAGAGGAGACCATCGAGACTCGCCAAATCCAATAATACCAATTCTCTCGGGAATTTTAATTTTATGCTTTTTAAAAGCTAGAAGCACTTGTACAACTAAAAGATTTTCGGCCACTACCAGTGCAGTGGGGCTATTTCGTATATTTCCCAGTTCTCGTATCGATTGACAAATTTCCTCTTGTTGTAAACCAACGTGCCTTACTAGCTTTGGATCAAACGGTATGCCGTTTTCCTTTAATCCCTTTTTGTAGCCCTCAAATCGATCTCTAAGCGAGGAGACAGAAGAACTCAAGTTGATAAAGGCTATACGACGATGTCCAAGTCTGACAAATAAATTCACCGCCTGCTGAGCACCTCCTTTATTGTCCAATACGAGCTGCGGTGCCCTTATATCATCTATTTCCCTGTCATATATTACTACCGGCAAGTTCTTTTCAATTATCTTGGTAAGATACTCATTGTAAGTCCCTTCAGTGGGACAGAAAATTAGACCATCTATTCTTCTCGCATAGAGTCTAGATAAATACAATTTTTCCTTATCTTTGTTCTCATCGCTGTTGTATAACATCAAGCTGTATCCATGCTCAATTGCAGCGTCCTGCACCCCCCGCACGGTCTCGGTAAAATTAGGATTTCTGATGTCCGGAATAATTATACCAATCTGATGGGTTATCTTCCTTCTTAGACTTCGAGCTACCATATTAGGCTCGTAACCTATTTTTCTAGCGGCTTTTAATACTCTTTTACGCGCTTGATCGCTGACAGATCCATATTTACCTAATGCTCTGCCTACTGCTGCGACAGATAACCCTGCCTCCCTTGCTACATCTCTTAAAGTAGTATTTGCCATTGTTTCGATATCGTTATCTACACCTATCTTCTAGTTCCAAACGAAGATTGAGGCGCAGGCCTATGTTATACGCCTATATTGAACCCTCATTTTTTGAGAACGTTATCTACTCCATTATATAAAAAAATGTCGGAATGTCAAGGGGGCGATTTCAGAAATGTTATCTAGATAATAGAATGACCTCTCTAACTCCTAAGCTAGAATGTTCACTTTTAAGAGTGGATGTCTAAAATAATTTTCTTACCATTATACCTGCCTAAGAAATTTTTCCCTCTAAACTTCACTTACTCAGCTTTTTATTGTAAAATTAGTTTTATCTATAGTGACTATGAAGAAAAGCGACACTTTTCCTCACTTTGGAGGGTCTATATATATATAGAGGAAAACTTTTTCAAAGTGAGGAGGTGTCCAATGGTATCCGTTGATCGCTATTTGATAGAGAGAACAAAACAAGGTAACCTTAAAGCTTTTGACGAACTTTACTGTCGGTATCTAAAACCAATCTACGGCTATATCTACAAGCGAGTGAATCATCGAGAGGATGCCGAGGACATCGCTCAGAATGTATTCATTCGAGTTTTTAGGCATATCAAAAACTTTCGCGATGAAGCATCCTTTGTCACTTGGCTTTATCTTATTGCTAAAAATGAGATCTTCAGGTTTTTCAGGAAGCGAAGTCAATTAAGGATATTCCTCAAAGAAAGTCATATATATTCAGAAGAAGAACTTTCCTTTATGGAAATAGGAGAAAGAGAACATTCAATCTTTCTCCTGCGCCAAGCTATAGAGACTCTTCCTCCAAGACAACGAGAAGCTGTTATCCTTCATGCACTAAAAGAGGTTCCTTTCTCAAAGATGCCCCTTCTCTTAGGAAAAAGTAAGGAGGCTACCAAATCTACTTATTACAGAGCAATAAGAAACTTAAGGAAGTATTTTAAGAAAAGGAGGTTCCTCTTTGAGCAAAGAACACAAGCTTATGATTCATCTTCTTTCCCGGTATCTAAAGGAGCTAAAGCAAGACAAAGATCCTTCCTTTGATAAATATCTTAAAGATTATCCTTACTCTAGAAAGGAACTAAAAGAGCTTTTTCAAATAGCTCGCTCTGCATACTGGTCTGAGATTGGAAGAAAAGTTCCTGAACCCTCCTCTAAGTTTTTTCTCTCCTTAAGAAGAAAACTCATCAAAATCTTAAAAGAGCAAAGTCTTAGATAATAGTCCTCTCCCAAAGAAAAATATCTAAATATCGTTAAGGAGCCTTCGATGCAAAAAGATAAATTTTATTCAGCCAAGATATTAGAAAGATACAAGATTTTAACGTAACTTTTGCGCAAATAGTGGCTAAAATCTCAAAAAAATGAAACAAAGGTAGTTATGTTTAAGCACAATTCCTGTGTTTATGAGACTTGCAAGCATTACCCTCACTATCCACGGATTTAC
>Ga0209978_10000661_pt1 | contig 13484 bp, 16 predicted proteins | sample BentaG_FD_182805 | JGI IMG/M metagenome (GOLD analysis project Ga0209978, IMG submission 182805) | Deep subsurface microbial communities from South Atlantic Ocean to uncover new lineages of life (NeLLi) - Benguela_00093 metaG (SPAdes)... | ecosystem: Environmental > Aquatic > Marine > Oceanic >...
AGACCGGGAAATTGTTCCGGCTCGTACATGGTTCTCCCAAGCGAGTAGGCTGATTTTTCAAGGTCTATCACTCCTCCTAAATTCACTGATGCAACCATGTTCACTATTTTCAACTCTGGTTTGCCGATGATAATTATGCCACTTTTCTTCAGCTCCTTCACAACCTTCATCACGGCTCTCCTCGCTTCTTTCTCAGACTTGGCTCCAGTGCAAACCATCTTCCCAGAATTAAAGATTAAGGTAGCCGTCTTAGGCTTCTTTAATCTGAAGACCAGTCCCGGAAACTGTTTTGGACGGTACTCAACGCCTGGATAGCCTTTCACCACCGCGTTTAGGTCAATCCTCTGATTTAACGTGGCAGTGCACACGACGTTTTCGATTCTGATAGAAGCTTCAACTCTGGGCATCCGAATCCTCCTTATAAAACATAATGAATTTGGTGGAGTTATTTAAATTAAGTGTGTTAAATCAGAAGGTATTATTTCTTAACGAATCAAGGATTGGGTTTGGGCTAAAGATTTAAGAAAGAATCTTCTACACGTGAAGTCAAATAAACTGGGATTTTGAGGTTCTATCCATCTGAATGTGTATCATTTCCTTAGCCGAGGAATGAAATAAACTATAACTGCTATTATCAGCATAGCAATGGACACCAGCCATATCCATCCTGACCTTAAGAACTTATTTAGAATGAGCAATGCTAAGACGAACAACATCAGAATGGTTGCAACTGTTCTAATATGCAACTCTACAACCCTCGTTCAGAGACGCTAGTCACGATATTTCTCTTGTGTCTTCCAGAAGTCTATTAGTTCTTTTGGTTGTGCTATGACTTTTCCACACTTCTTACATTTCGTAACCCCTTTTTCTCGGGAAACGTATCTCTAGAATGCCACGTTTGAAGGAGATTTTCATCCGTTTGGTGTCAACGGGTACTGGTATGTGGGGTTGGCAACGAAGGGAGGAAAACTCTCCCTCTCGATGGGTGATGCCAAAATCGTCAAATCGCATCTTTCTTTTCATTTTCGCCGTGATCTCGATGAGGTCTTCGCTTAACGCTTCAACCTTCAATGTTTCGTGTTCGGTGTTGGGAAGATCAGCGGTGATTACAACCTCGTCGGGGGTGACGAAAACATTGCAGAGAGGTTCGAGGCAGCAGGATTCTGTGTTCCAGCTGGGGCGTTCAGCGAAGGTGGACTCCATTAATTCGGCTGCTAGGGCTTCGAACTCTTCCATGTATTTGCTCATTAGGTCAAAAATTGAACGTTTTCTCCGTCTCTCATACATCAAAGCTCCCTCCTAAACGTATAGCGGAAGGTCGTACTCCTGCGACTTTTTCATGCGGGTCATTTCCTGCTGAGTTCGCTTCATTATGTCCCTTGCCTTCAATCGAATTTCCTCTCCCTTCTCAAGGAGTTTGGAAATATCTATCTTAATTTCGGTAATTTTTGAGAGTTCCTTTAGCACCATGGCTGCTGCTTCCGGATCGGGATAGTTATAGAAGGATTGAGCTAAAAGACCTATGGCTGGAATCTTCTTCTCGGCGCAGTATCGCATGCTAAGGGCTTGGGGACCAACCATGTAGCCTTCCTTCAGTATGCTTAGTCCCTTTTTGCTTAGCATGTCAAGAAGCTCTTTACTGGAAGCGGCACCATAAACCTTGGGTTCCGCAATGACTTGCCTATTTTCTATGGGTATCCCTCCCATCGACACCACCATTTTAACTTTTTTTGTTTGCCCCCAATCGACAAGTGTCCGCATAACGGTGTGAAGGGCTGGCGCGGGAATCGCCAGCTCAGAGATCACCGCGATAAAGTTTTTGTTTCCATAGATTCGCAGAGGGGCGTGGGGAAGCCCTTCGTGTAAGACGACAACTGGAGGAAGAAGGTCTGAATCCATGTAGGCTATCTCTTCTAAATTAAGTTCGGATATTAGGTAGGAAGTTGCTATGAGACCCACGAGGCCTACGTCAGGAAGCCCATGAAGCATCGTAGCCCCAGAAGAGATAGGCTTCTTCTCCACAATTTTAACTAATTCTGACAAAGATCATTCCTCTATCCCTAAATTTCGTTAACTGAGAAAAAAGGATTATGGTAACAAACTAAATATCTATTAAAGAGTGAATCTAGTTTTAAGTTGGAGAAAAATTATGGTTCTGGAACGTCTCGGCTCTTCACTATACGAAGCACTAAGGAAAGTTTTCAGAGCTCCAGTTATGGATGAGAAAACCGTTAAGGAACTGGCTCGCGACATCCAGAGAGCACTACTCCAAGCAGATGTTAACGTAAAGCTGGTTCTCGAAATCTCGAAAAGAATAGAGGATAGAGCGTTAAAAGAAAAGGTTCCGCCTGGAATTTCCAGAAGAGAACACGTAACAAAGGTAGTCTACGAAGAATTAACACGTTTTCTAGGCGAAAAGCCAGCTCCATTAAAAATAAAACCCGGAAAAAGAAAGGTCCTAATGCTCGTGGGAATCCAAGGCTCGGGCAAAACTACCGCCGCCGCAAAATTGGCAAAATACTTCCAAAAAAGAGGATTGAAAACAGCCCTAGTTGGCACAGACACCTACAGACCCGGAGCCTACGCTCAACTGCAACAACTGGCAAAGCGGGCAAACGTTCCCGTATACGGAGATCCAAAAGAAAAGAAATTTGCAAAAATCGCCTTGAAGGGATTGAAGCAATTTAGCGACCACGAGGTTGTTATCATCGACACTGCGGGCCGACATAAAGAGGAGAAGAGTTTAATCGAAGAAATGAAGAAGCTGGAAAAAACCATAAAACCCAACGAAGTGATTCTGGTCATCGATGGAACCATTGGCCAACAAGCCGCTGTGCAAGCCAAAGCATTCCACGAAGCCACGCCCATAGGATCCATTTTAGTGACAAAGCTTGACGGCTCTGCAAGGGGAGGAGGCGCCCTTTCAGCAGTCGCGGCCATCGGAGCGCCTATAAGATTCATCAGCACGGGCGAAAAAATCGGTGACATAGAACCCTTTGTTCCGTCCAGGTTTGTCGGTAGACTGTTAGGCATGGGCGATCTCCAAAGCCTCATCGAGAAAGTGCGCGAGGCAGAAGTGAAGGTGCCTGAAAGAAAGATGCGAGCCTTTCTAAGTGGAAGATTTACCCTTACAGACATGTACGAGCAGTTCGAAGCCATGAAAAGCATGGGACCCCTAAGACACCTCCTAAAAATGATTCCCGGAATGACCTATAACATACCTGAAGAAATGATGGAGATGGCTGAGGATACCCTTAAAAAATGGCGAGTAATCATTCAGTCCATGACACCGGAAGAAAGGGAGAAACCCAAGATTCTCTCAGCATCCAGAATTCGGAGGGTGGCCCGCGGGTCAGGCACAAAAGAGAAGGAAGTGAAGGAGTTACTGGAACGATACAATATGTTGAGAAAGATGATGAAGTCCTTGAGGAGGAAGAGGTTTCCTTTTTTTGGAAAAAAGGGGCTTCCATTAACCTAAGTAAGAAATCGCAAAGCCGAACACCGCAGAATGCATGGTAAGGAAAGAGGAGGTCTTTTATGGAGATGCTTAAAAAAGCGCAAAAAATGCTTGAAAAACACCCCCTTTGCAACCACTGCTTAGGAAGACAATTCGCCCTTCTAGGCTACGGACTGGAAAATCAGAAACGAGGCGAAGCCCTAAAACTCCTCCTAACCATGAGGGGCCATCAGTTAGCGTTATCAGGCAAGAAAGCCGGGTTCTTACTCCTCAAAACTGTAGCAACAAACGGATCTTTCGACATGGCCGCTGAGATACTGAGGAAAATGAGGAAGAGGAAGGGAAAAAAGCGGGAATGCTACCTCTGCCAGGGGCGATTTAAACACCTAGACGAGTTGGTAGACAGCGCGTTGGAGAAACTGAAGGCTTACGAGTATACCACGTTCCTCGTTGGCGTAGAGTTGCGAACCGACGTGGAGGAGAGGGAAGACGAGTTTAAGGCCGAGTTTGAAGTGAGACACGGAGAAAGCATGCGGAACGAGTTTAGTCGCGACATCGGAAAAGAAATCTCCGAGATCACAAAAAAGGCGGCTGAATACAAAAAACCGGATGTCGTGGTTCTCCTCAACCCCTTCACTGGACAAGTTACCCTCCAAGCGAACCCACTCTACATTGAAGGAAGATACAGAAAACTGATCCGTGGAATCCCCCAGTCAAAATGGGTTTGCAGAAAATGTAGGGGAAAGGGATGCCCACGATGCAACTGGACTGGAAAAATGTATCCAGAATCCATCGAAGAAATCGTTGCAGGGCCAACGTTAGAAAAAACTGGCGGGGAGGATATTTCATTTCACGCGGCTGGACGAGAAGACGTAGATGCTCGCATGCTTGGCGGGGGAAGGCCCTTCATTGTGGAAGTTAAAAAGCCTAAGAGACGATTCATAGATTTACAAGATCTCGCGCACACCATCAATAAACAAGCGCAGGGTAAAGTCAAGGTTTTGAATCTTCGTTTCGCTAGCAAGGATGATATTAGAAAATTGAAAAAGGCAGAAGCATCTGAGAAGGTTTACAAGGCGATCATTGAGTTTGATAGAAACGTTTCGGATGAAGAGTTAGAGGCTGTGGAGAAAACCTTCGCAAACGCTGTTGTTCGTCAACAAACACCCTTACGCGTTTTGCATAGAAGAGCGGATCTAGTTCGGGAAAAGCACATATATGCGGCGAAAATAAAGAGGTTGACGCCGAACCGTGCAGAAATGAGAATACGTTGTCAAGGGGGACTTTATATTAAAGAGTTAATAACCGGGGATGAAGGTCGAACAGATCCCTGCGTAGCCAAGATTGTTAACGCTGAGGCTAAACCTTTCGAGTTAGACGTTTTAAACGTCGTTATGAGGGGATCTTGAAAATGGGAAGAAAAGCGAAGGGATATCGCAGGAAAACTCGTTCCCTTTTAAGGAGAAAACCTCGAGAACGTGGAAAAACTGGGCTCAGCAAAATACTTTATGAGTATAAACCAGGAGAGAAAGTTGTTGTTAAAATAGATCCCAGCGTCCATAAAGGCATGCCTCATCGGAGATATCATGGAAAAATCGGCGTTATAGTTAATAAGAGAGGCAGAAGTTATGTAGTGAATGTCACTCAGGGAAAAGCTGTTAAAGAGATAATTGTTCGCCCAGAGCATATAGTACCCCATGCAGAGGGATAAAAGTGTCAAGAAAAGCCTTAAAGGAACGCCCCATCACGATTCCGCAGGTAAAAGAAACCCTGGAAGCCATAGGTGAAGAACGATTAGATCAGTTCCAGAGAAGGTCACTGGATTACGCGGCAAAATTTTCTAAAGCTGATCCTAGCATGACAGAAACTCTTGTGAACAAACTCGTGGAGCAATTTGAAATGGAAAAAGAAGAGGCTGTTCAAATAGTAAACTGCATGCCGGAAAGCATCCAAGAAATTAGAGTTTTTTTGGCCGGTGGCCGCAGAATAATGGAAACTGCCAAGCTGAAAAGAATACTGGCTTTTTTGGATGAGTATAGAAAAAGGGAATAAGGGCTTTTCTAAACTATTTATTATCAGCTTGGGCGGCGAAAGAATGGAAAAAAGCGAGAAAAGATACGAAGAATACGCTTACGTTCTCGATTATCTTCCCCATGGAAGGCCTGGAACCCGGCCAGGATACCGAGCAGGCGCGCTGGTTCAAGTTGTGGGAGAAAAATACTTCACCCTTCTTGAAGCAATCGCGAAGGAAGGCGTTGCCCTCAAAACCTATGACAGAGTTTACGTTGGGAAAGAAGCCCGTGAAAAAATAACCTATATCATTGGTCGGATAAGCTATGATGAATTAACGACCAACGCCAAAATGGAACTCTCCGCGGTGGTGGAGAAAATAGCGCTTAATCGAGAAAGCTGGTTCCTAAACTTCTTCAACACAGCCCAGGCGATAACGCCTAGAATGCATGCCTTGGAATTGATTCCGGGCATTGGGAAAAAATACATGTGGCAGATTCTTGATGAAAGAGAGAAAAGGCTCTTCCAAAACTTCGACGATTTACAGCAACGCACTAATATGCCTAACCCTGTCAAACTCATCACGAAAAGGATTCTGGAGGAACTGGCTGGCGACAGCAAATACAGACTGTTTACGAGAGTGCCCTAGTGGTAGAAATATGAGCCTTCTTCAAAGGACAAAGCGCCTCCTTCGCCTTTACAGGTTTTTGCCCAAAAAACGCTTGGGACAAAATTTTGTGGTGAACGCTGATCTGTTGCAAAGAATGATATCCTATGCGTCTGTAACTGAGGATGATGTTGTTTTAGAGGTTGGAGCCGGGCTTGGTTTTCTAACTCAACTTCTTTCTCGTGAATGCAAAAGAGTTATTGCGGTTGAGGTTGATCCTAAACTGATAAGGATATTGACAGAGCAGCTTCACGCCTTACAGAACGTGGACTTAATAGAGGGGGACATACTCAAGGTTTCTGTTCCTCCCTTTAACAAGATTGTTTCTACCCCTCCCTACTCAATTTCATCTCCACTCCTGTTCTGGCTTCTAGAAAGGAAATTTGACTGCACAGTTTTAACTTTCCAGAAGGAATTTGCTGAGAGGCTAGCGGCTTCCGTGGGCAGCAAAGACTATGGAAGGCTAACCGTCACCACCTATTACCGAGCTGAGGCGGAGCTTCTGGAATACGCGCCCAGAGAAATGTTTTACCCCCAGCCAGACGTAGATTCCATGGTCGTGCGTTTGAAGCCGAGGGGACCTCCCTTCCAGGTAGAAGATGAAAAAGCCTTTCTAGAACTCGTGCGAACGCTCTTCACTCAACGAAACAAGAAGGTGAGAAACGCTATCATTCCCTTCTTGCGCAAGCGAGGGATAACGGGAGGAAACGCGGTAGAACTAGCTGACTCCTTAGTTTTTCATGCAAAAAGGGTGCGGGAATTGGCACCGGAAGACTTTGGCGTCTTGTCCAATGAAATCGTTCGGAAGCACTAACCTCCATAAGCTTAAAGTTCTGACTGCGGTTCAATCTTTTCGAAGGATGGATTATGAAACTCGCAGGTGATTTGATCATTCGGGAGGTCGCAAATAAGGATATTGAAGGCGTCATCGAAGTGTTGAAGACCATTTATCTCCAGGATGCAGCTTGGGCTAAAAGAGCAATGAAGAAACTTTTGGCAACAGAAAACTATGTGATCCTTGTGGCTGAGTTAGATGATTACATAGTGGGTTTCATTGACTATTACATTCTGCCCTCGATCTGGGAAAAATGGAACGAGGCAATTATCAACAACCTTTTCATCCACAAAGATTATCAAGGTAAGGGTATAGGTTCTAGACTGTTGGAAGAAGTAATCAAGCGAACCGATGAGATAGGAATCGTGGAACTTCACGTAGAAACCGAAAAAGACAACGAGGGAGCGATACGTTTATACAAGAAGCACGGATTTCTCAAGGAATATTTGTTGTTAGAACGAGTGAAAAAACTTCCAAAAGAAGTATAAATGTAACGGCATAGTATTGCTAGGTAAGGTGAAGAATAATATGTGTATTCTCGGCAAAGACAAGCTGATGGAACTTATCGAAAAGTATAAGATAATCTATCCCTTCGACTACAACCTCCTAGACGGCGACAGTTACGTCCTAACAGTGAGAGAAGAAACTACGCTACATTATTTGGAACATAAAAACCTCATTTCCTACGAAGTTGTGTTCACACCGCCGAACTACGTGGCCCACCTCACAGCGAAGAGCAAGTATGGAAGAAGAGGATTATCCTTTCTCAACGCCGCAAAGATTCATAGCGGCTTCATTGGGAGACTAGCCTTGGAACTCGTCAACCTAAGCAACGATAGACAACCAATAACGATTAAGAGAGGAGACCCCTGCATGCACATTGAGTTTGTAACCAGAGAAGGCGAACCATCCCCCTACATGGGACAATACCAATTCCAATACGTAACTGAAGAAGAGAAAAAAATGTACCTTCCAATCCTGAAGAAGGTTTTTCCAAACTTTGATGAACTAGCCAAAACATGGTTCAAAAATGAAACACCATAGAAATTACGAGAACTTTTGTTTTGATATTTCGGATTCCAAATCAATTTTTTCCGTAAGGAATGGTTTATTAATAAAGGCTTAAATATCATGGTTGGATGCTGGTGAGGGATAAACCATGAAGGCACGCAACTATCGAAAGGCAAAGGGCCAGTCCTACACAAGAAAGAAGTATATGCGAGGCTCTCCCCCGCCAAAAATAACAAAATTCACCATGGGCGACCCCACGGGTAGTTTTGAATATCAAGCTCTTTTGATCGCCCGGAAGGAAGCCCAAATTCGACACAACGCCTTGGAGGCAGCACGCGTAGCAACAAATAGATTTCTTTCACTAAAATTGGGAAGCAGTTACCTTTTACGAATTTTACCCTATCCCCATGTCGTGCTTCGCGAAAACAAAATGATCTTTGGAGCGCACGCAGATCGACTTCAAGACGGAATGAGAGGAGCCTTCGGCAAACCCATAGGAACCGCGGCACGAGTGAAATCAGACCAAGCGGTCATCATGGTCAATGTGAATGAGAATGGTCTCGAAGTTGCAAAGGAAGCCTTAAAGCGGGGAGGAGCCAAATTACCCATACCCTGCCGAATAATTATCGAGAAAATTGGAGACTAACTGAGGTGAATCAAGTTGCAAGGCTCAGGTAAAAAGGGGAAACAGTCCAAGAAAGAGAAACTTATCATATGGTTTGAAGATTTGAGAAAAGAGGATATTCCACTTGTTGGAGGCAAAAACGCGAACTTAGGCGAAATGCTTCAAGCTGGAATACCTGTCCCGCCGGGCTTCGCTGTCACCGCCTATGCATATAACAAATTCATCACGAAAACCGGCCTCGCCGAAAAAATATACAAAACCATCGAGGAAACCGTTACCGCCGTAAGCAATCCCCAGCAGTTCGAAAAGGCTTCAAAAGAAATTCGAAAACTCATCGAAGCAATCCCTATGCCACGCGACATAGAAACGGCGATCAGGAAAGCATATACCATACTCAGTAAAATAACAAAATCAGCTAAGGTGCTCGTGGCCGTGCGATCAAGCGCGACGGCTGAAGACCTACCTGATGCCTCCTTCGCCGGACAGCAAGAAACCTATCTAAACGTGGCTGGAACCAAGGAACTTACTGAAAAAACCGTAAAATGTTGGTCGAGCTTGTTCACTCCGAGGGCCATCTTCTACCGAACCGAGAAAGGCTTCAAACATGAACAAGTTCTCATCAGCGTTGGCGTACAAGAGATGATCAACGCAAAGGCTGCCGGCGTCATATTTACCATAAATCCCGTGACAGGAGAATCCGACCAGATAATCATCGAAGCCAACTGGGGAATAGGCGAGTCAGTCGTATCAGGCTCCATAACTCCAGACAACTACGTAGTAGACAAAAAAACGCTGAAAATCTTGAAAAAGAGAATCGCCACGAAAACGGTGGAGTATATTCGTGACCCAAAAACAAGCAAAACGATTCATGCTGATGTACCCGCTGATAGACAGGAACAACAGTGCCTAACAGACGAAGAGATAACTAGGCTCTCTGAACTTGCCAAACGCATCGAGGAACACTATGCTGGTTACCCTCAAGACATCGAATTTGCCATTGACAGAAACCTTCCTTTCCCAGAGAATGTTTTCATTGTTCAGTCAAGACCCGAAACCGTGTGGAGCCTAGAAAAGGCGCCACCAAAAATAGAGGCCCCAAAGCCGCCAACTCCATTTGCCCAGCCAGTAGAACGGAAGGTTGCTGTTAGAGGAATAGCGGCTGGCAAAAGAGCCATAGGAGCAGGCTTAGCAAAACTCGTCCTCACGCCCGAAGATGCTTCCAAACTTATGAAAAAAGGCGACGTGCTTGTAACCACCATGACTAACCCAGACTACGTGCCCTTCATGAAGTTGTCAGGGGCAATAGTCACCGACAAGGGTGGAGTCACGTGTCACGCAGCTATAGTGAGCCGAGAAATGGGCATCCCCTGTATCGTTGGAACGGAAAACGCCACAAAAGTGATGGTAACTGGTCAAGAATACACCGTAGACGCAAAAAGCGGCGTTGTTTACGAAGGAATTATGAGCGAATTTGCAGGGTCAACTACCTCAGCGACCGCGCCTACTCCAACAGCGATTATATCAGCTCCAATAACAGCCACCAAAATCTACCTCAATTTAGGCGTTCCTGAGATGATTGAAGAGTATAAGAATCTTCCCTTCGATGGGATAGGACTCATGCGCCTCGAGTTTATTCTAGCCAGCTACATAGGAGAGCACCCATTATACCTCTTAGAAACTGGGCAAGGCGACAAGTTTGTAAACAAGTTGGCTGAGGGAATAGCCACGGTTGCGAGGGTCATACAGCCGCGACCAGTAGTCGTGAGGCTCAGCGACTTCAAAACAAACGAATACAGAGAATTGAAGGGTGGGGAAAAATACGAGATAGTGGAGGCAAATCCCATGCTCGGTTGGCGTGGTGCCAGCCGATACATAAGCGAATGGTACGAAAAAGCCTTCAGACTGGAATGCAAGGCAATCAAAAAATGCAGAGAGGAATGGGGCCTCAAAAACGTGTGGGTTATGCTTCCAATGATTAGAACAGTATGGGAAGCCAAGAAATGCCTAGAAATAATGAAGGACGAGGGACTTGAAAGGTCTAGAGACTTCCAGGTATGGTTCATGGCTGAAACTCCAGCCATCGCCATAATGGCCGACGAATTCTCGAAACTCTGCGATGCCTACTCAATAGGCTCAAACGACATGACCCAAGGCATCCTCATGATCGACCGCGACTCGGAACGGCTCGGATCGATGGGATACTTTGACGAGAGGGATCCCGCCATCAAGCGGATACTCGCCCACCTAATCAAAGTAGCTCATGAACATGGCTGCACCGTATCCATCTGCGGGGAAGGACCCTCAAACCTTCCAGACTTCACTGAATTCCTAGTTCGCTGCGGAATCGACAGCATATCTGTGAACGCCGATGCCGTGATCAGCACGAGACAGTTGGTTGCGAGCCTCGAACAGAAAATTCTACTCGAACGGTTAGCTGAACTGCGCGAACGCAGCAAGGGTCAAGCAACTCAGAAACCTAAACAGGAATGGGAATGGACTCCCAGGTGGGAATGAGTCTACCAAATAAGCTTTCGCCGGTAACCTATGTAACCATCCTTTTCATAGCGCAGTGGTAAATGTAGATGAAAACAACGTCCTTTGACCTTGAAGAGAAAAGACTGAGGAAAGAAATAAGCAAACGGAAGGCCAAAACAGTCTTAGTGCAGCTTCCAGAAGGATTAAAAGCCGAGGGGCCTCATCTCGCAACCATCATCGAAGACGTTGGAGCTCTCGCGATAGTTTCTGCTGATCCGTGTTACGGCGCCTGCGACCTAGCTCTGCCCGACGCTGAAAGCCTAGGCGCGGATCTCATAGTCCATTACGGGCACAGTCCCCAAATCAAACAAGAACGAGTGCCAACAATTTACATGGAGGCAAGGGCGAAAATCAGCGTTAAAGAGGCCGTAAAGAAAGCGATACCCCTTCTTGAGCCTTGGAGTAGCATCGGTTTAGTAACGACGGTTCAACACGTCCACAAACTCAATGAGGCAAAAAATCCACTTCTCAAAGCCGGAAAAACCGTTGCAATAGGGGATGCTGGGCTAGTTAAATACGCTGGACAGGTGATCGGTTGTGATTTTAGCAACGCCAAATCAGTTTCAGAAGAAGTTGAAGCTTTTCTTTTCGTTGGTGGAGGTAGATTCCACGCCATAGGCGTGGCGTTAGCCACGGCAAAGCCGACGATAATTGCTGATCCCTACGAAAAAAGAGCGTATCCTATTCATGATGAAGTTCCAAGGATACTCAAACAGCGATGGGCGAGTATCTGTGAAGCAAAAGGGGCGGAGAACTTTGGAGTATTAATAGGCTTGAAAAGTGGACAGAAGAGAGTTAGGGAAGCCGTGAAAATTAAAGAGAAACTACAGAAAAGCGGCAGACAGGCTACTTTGCTTGCACTGAGGGAAATCACATCTAACGCGCTCATGCAGTTCCCAAATATAGACGCGTTTGTGAACACCGCTTGCCTTAGACTTTCCCTAGACGGCACATCGAGTTTCCTTAAGCCAACTCTGTCCCTTAACGAAGCACTTGTGATGCTAGGAGAAATGGACTGGGAAGAACTATGCAGAAAAGGCTGGTTCGAAAACTAGATCTAGAAAAGGCAATCTCAGAGATTGAAACCCACCCGATGCCTAAGGCTTACCTCGAACAATACACAATACCTTCACGAGTAGCTGCGGAAATACTCTTCATGGCAACATATGTTTACAACGATGTCATCGATAAGACAGTCGTGGATTTAGGTTGTGGCACAGGGAGACTCGCGATAGGTGCTGCTCTTCTCGGAGCGAGAGAAACCTTTGGCGTCGACGTGGACAAAGTGGCGGTGGATGTGGCGCGAAAAAATGCGGAAACGATGGATGTGAAGGAAAAGACCCGTTGGATCGTGGCAGACGTCGACGTTATGCAAGGAGCCTTTGACACAGTTTTGCAGAATCCTCCCTTTGGCGTGCAGAGAAGAAGGGCGGATCGGAAATTCATAAAAAAATCTTTAGAGTTGGGGCGTAAGATATACTCGCTTCACAAAGGTGGGGAAAGCAACCGAGAATTTATCAAAAGGTTTATTGAGAGGCATGGAGGAAGAGTTACGGGCATATTTCCTATGAAAATGGATATTCCGAGGCTATTCGAATTTCACACAAAAAGAAAACACAGTGTTCAAGTTGATCTGTATCGGATAGAAGGGAAGAGCTTATGAGTCGGTCTGAAAGAAAAAGTGGACTTTTCGTTGTGCCTGGAGACCGTTTAGGCGTTATTGAAGAGTTTACGCCGGGACCCGGAACCTACGTAGAACATGGAACCATATATTCTAAAACCACTGGACGTACGCTCCTAGATATGCTAAACAAAAAGGTTTCAGTGTTCCCTCTTGTTCAAGTAGCCAGCGTTCCGCAGATAGGGAGCATAGTCTCCGGACAGGTTCTAGACGTGAAAAGCAAAAAAGCCGTTTTGCGTATATCACAAATAGGGAAAAAATCGCTGTCCGGTTTTTTCACAGGCGTTTTACACATCTCTGACGTGAGTCCAAGCTACGTCGATACAATGTTCAGTGTATGCAAAACAGGCGACATCATGAAAGCGAAGGTCTTCAGCAACAAAAACAGAACATTCCATTTGTCGACAGCGGAGAGAAATTTGGGAGTCATCTACGCCCTTTGCTCCAGATGCGGGCATGTGTTACAATTAGGAAAACGAGGGATGCGATGTTCCAGATGTGGAAACATTGAAAGGCGAAAAGTACCACCAGATTACGGAGAATGGGCAACATAAAAGAGGGGGAGAAATGAAAATTAAGGTTCTGAAAAAAACATCCAACGAATTGAAAATCGAGGTCCAGGGAGAGGGTCACACCCTTTGCAATGTGCTACAAAAGGCCCTT
>Ga0209978_10000662_pt1 | contig 13480 bp, 14 predicted proteins | sample BentaG_FD_182805 | JGI IMG/M metagenome (GOLD analysis project Ga0209978, IMG submission 182805) | Deep subsurface microbial communities from South Atlantic Ocean to uncover new lineages of life (NeLLi) - Benguela_00093 metaG (SPAdes)... | ecosystem: Environmental > Aquatic > Marine > Oceanic >...
TCCCTTTAATCTTTTCTGTGCCGGTAATGCCTATGGGCAGAATGGGAACGTCATTGCGTACTGCAATTAAAGCTGTGCCGGGGAAGGCACGCTGCAAGCGGGCTTTCCGGCTCCTCGTTCCCTCGGGGAACATCACTAGAGCCAAGCCATCAGCTAACGTCTGGTTTGCTTGGCGTAATGCCTTCTTATTCAGTTGCCCCCTAAGCACTGGAAAGGAGCCCAAGCCACGTACGAAGTACTCAATCGCTCTAAAGTGAAATAGCTCTTTTTTAGCCATAAAAATCGCTTTTCGTCCTAGGCTAACACCAAGTAGTGGTGGGTCAGCCAGATTAAGATGATTACTGACCACTAGTATAGGTCCTTCACCGGGGATATTCTCTCTGCCCCTGACCTGCCAGCGAGTCAGGAGTCGAAACAGCATCTTCAGTAAGAACCGGGTTACATAATAGAACCAGGGCACTATCCTATCTCCATAGAAGCAATAGTCCTCGCTGAATTATACCTTATAGCTAAGAGTAGTTATAGCTGCTTAACCATATAGTCACCCTGTGAGCTGTAGCCAAACTCCCTACGGTAGTATTCCTTGGCGCCAACCCCACTCAGGACTGCTATCTGGTGCGCTTGAAATTCATTGGCAGCGAGCCGCTCAGCTTCCCTTAGCAATGCCTTACCTAAACCCTTGTGCTGAGCTGCCGCTTCCTTCTGCTCAGAAAGGGGAACCTCAGGACCAAATATATGAAGCTCCCTTATTATGGCTAGGTTTCCACCAGTCTTCCTCCCCAGTTTAGGTATAGGCTTAGCTTGAATTCGCATCCGTAGTAAGCCAAACAGCGTTTCCTTTTCATCCTCAAAGGAGAGCAAGATTTCCTGGCCACCTGAAGCTTGGTAGTCCATCCTTACCATTTGAGGTTTACCTATCTCCCAGCCATCTCGTGCCCGGTGACCATACTCGCGGCACCTGATACACTTACATTCGGTTGCTTGCTGCTTCATTCGCTGTTTAATCGGCTCCCGCAGTGAAACCTTACAGCCAGCCACGATAAACTGGGCCGGGATGTCACGCAGCACCCGCGATATTCTGACATACTTGGGCACTATAGACTTAATCTCAACCATCAGGTTGAGCATGGTGTCAAAATCGTATGGCTGATAGCGATTGTCCTGGTACCATTTCTCCAGTTGGGTACCCTCCACCACCATAGTGGGGTATAATTTCAAGCCATCTGGTTTAAAGCTATCCTCGCTGAATAGTCTGGCTGATAGCGCTAAATCCTTTTCCGGGGTTGAGCCGGGTAGTCCTGGCATCCAGTGATAGTGTACCTTAAAGCCATGCTCCCTGAGCAACGTGGTGGCTTTAACTACATCTTCTACCTTGTGCCCTCTTCTTACCAGCCGGTAGATTTCATCATCTAGTATCTGGACACCCAGTTCCACCCTGGTGGTGCCAAACTCCAGCATCCTGTCAATCTCTTCCTGCTGACACCAATCTGGTCTGGTCTCGATACAGAGCCCGGTGCAGCGATGATTAGCCGTTTCATTAAGTCGCTTTGCTTCCTCAAGGCTGGCTGATTTCTCACCATTGAGGGCATCAAAGCAATCTTTAATAAACTGGTATTGATAATCCCTGGGGTAGGCTAGGAAGGTGCCACCCATTACTATCAGCTCAACCTTGTCTGTGGGGTGTCCCATTTCTGATAGAGTCCTTAGCCTTAGCTTAATCTGCTTCATGGCATCATAGTTACACTGCTTTGCCCGTAGCACTGCTGGTGACTCAGGGGTATAGCTCTGAGGCGTAGCTGAATAGGTAGGGCAATAAATGCATTGCCCGGGACATTTCATCGGCTCGGTCATAACCGCTACCGGGGTGACTCCCGATATTGTCCTTGTAATTTTTTTCATATTGTGCTTCTCTTAATGTGTAGTTTAGCAGATTTTGGCTTATGGCAACAGTGAGAGATACATTTAACCAGATAGCCCCTAGCTGGTACAACTTCAGGCACTGGTCTATCTTCCGTAACGAGCTGGATGAGCTGGCCCGGCGATGGCAGAGGGGGAAACTGCTTAATCTTGGCTGTGCCCATGGCCCGGACTTCTTACCCTTTAGGCAAGACTTTGAACTCTATGGTGTGGACTTTTCTGCTGAGATGCTGAAGTTTGCCCGAAGATACTCCCAGAAATTCGGTTTTAACGTGAATCTGGCACTGGCTGATGTCAACCATCTTCCTTACCCGGATGAAACCTTTGACTGGGCAATCTCGTTAGCCACCTACCACCATGTAAGGTATAGGGAGGAAAGGCAAGCAGCATTAATGGAACTGAGGCGGGTATTAAAGCCGGGAGGTGAAGCCTTTATTACGGTATGGAACCGGTGGCAACCGCGATTCTGGTTTAGAGGGAAGGAGGTGCTTGTGCCCTGGCGGATGAGGAGGAAGACCCTTCATCGCTACTATTACCTCTTCTCTTATCTTGAACTGGAGAGGCTGGCCAAAAAGGCTTACTTTGAGGTGCTCCAATCCTTCCCTGAAAACTCCTACCGCTTCCCGATAAAGTTTTTCTCAAGGAACATCTGCCTGCTATTAAGGAAGGGTGATTAGGGAAAACTTCTTAAATCTGCTGGAGTAGTGTGTTACAATTGTTATAGCTTACATACAAAACCTCTTTAATGGTGAGTGAGATGATAAGGAGGTTAGGGTAATTATCAGCAGGAGGTGGAGTTATGGTGAGGCTTAGGCTGGAGTGGTCTGAGGTGTTTGCTTTGACGGCATCCAATGTAACTGCACAGGCTCCAATGTCTGCCGGAGTTTACCGACTCTCCAGTCAGAGGGATGATGAGCCTGTTGTTTTCTATGTTGGGCAGGCTGAGAACCTCTATGAACGGCTTCGTGACCATGTATTGGTTGAGGAGCCTAATGATTGTATACGAGGCAACCGTCGGGACTACTCTTGCTATTTCCGATTTGCCATTGTGGAAAGACAATCAGACAGGGATTGTGCCGAGCGTTCCTTATACGACCATTTCCAGCCTGAGTGCAATCTAGAAATCCCACCAGGGGAGCCGTGTGACATCAACTTTGTCTAACCGGTATGGGAGGTGCAACAAAGAAGACTTATAGGCAGGAAGAGATTTTAGAGAGGGGCTTAGCCCCTCTCTAAGTTACCCTCCCCCCTTCTCTTGATGGGTTTCTAAACAATTTTCCTTACACTTTATTGACAATACTGCTGGGTTACCACTATGCTGAGCAGAAAGAGATGAAAAAGCACACAGGTAAAAATAGGGGGTTTTCGCAAATGCTTATCCCGACGATAGTAATGGGTGTAATTGCCGTTATCCTTCTCTTTATTGGCTACCAAAAAGGAGGTGGGGAGCATATTTTGGGGTTAAAATTCGCAGGGACTATACTACTACAGATTACTCCTTTACTAATTTTTGCCTTTATAGTAGCTGGTATGGTTCAACACCTTGTCCCTACTGAAATAATATCTAAATGGGTAGGTACTGAATCTGGCTTCCGAGGCATCATGATTGGGGCAGCAGTTGGTAGTCTCGTTCCCGGTGGTCCCTATGTTAGCTTCCCCGTTGCTACTGGACTCTTGCGCGCTGGGGCGGGTATTGGCACTGTGGTAGCTTTTTTAACAGCTTGGTCATTGTGGGCAGTTTCGGGAATACCACTACAAATAGGCATACTGGGCTGGAAATTCTGGCTGGTTCGTGTGGCCTGTACTTTTGTCTTCCCTCCAATAGCCGGGCTAATAGCTAATCTATTATTTTCGCGTGTCAGTGTTGTTTGAGTAATCGGAAAAAGGAGGACTTATGCCATTAGTTACCGTTGATATGTGGGAGGGGCGCACCATTGAGCAGAAGAAGCAGCTTGTTGAGGGCATAACCTCGGCAGTTACCAAACTCGGTGTCCCTTCAGAAGGGGTGGTAGTCATAATCAGGGACGTTCCCAAGCATAACTGGGCCAAGGGTGGCAAGCTGGCTACGGAATGGTAGTCTTGCCACGGAAGCAGATTTAGTGATTTAGTGCTCAAACACAGCTACTGCTATTATTAAAGCCTGTGTATCCCAGCCTACCCTTTACTCGCTAGATTCGTTTCCTTCTTGTTCCTCTTCCTCCTCAACCTTTTCCTTAATTATTAGCAGCCTGACTACGGGTTTGAAGAGCGCCTCTTTTTTACCTCTGAGGATGACAGATTTATCTCCATCGAAATCCAGGGTCAGGATGGTGGTCACACCACCTTCAACATCGAACGGCCTGACAATTTTCAACTTGTCACTGGGAACCTCGGCTAAAAGTACGTCTCCATCAACTGTTACCACCTCTACCTTGGTTACATCCAGGCGTATCTGGGTGTAACTTCCTGCCTCTGCTGTCACGGCACCAAGAACCTGTTCTACATCAATGACTTCCAGCAGGTCAAACCATGGCGGGTCCCTGGGCGGCTCCATGGCTATCGGTATGGTTATCCATTCACCTTCCTCACCCGTTACTTTGTGAGCCTCTATATTGGAGAAGTAAACTTTAGCACTGATTACCTCTGGTGATGGAGGGTCGGTAACGCGAATTTCGATGACTCCTAATTCCGCTCCGGGTGGGGGAATGGGGGGAGTAGGTGTGGGCTCAGGCGTAATCTTTTCAGGAGCAGGGACACATGCTGTGGTAAGTGCCAGCAGCACAACCGTAACCAGGATTGCCACATTTTTGCCTGCTTTTTCATTATTTAGCCCTCCTCAAAATTAGGCTCACCGCTATTGTATAGCGGAAATGAGCTAGTTTAGATATTGTCCAACTGTGAGAGGTCAAACCTCATACCATCCCGGGCAGCAATTACTCTAATTCCAGTCTCTTGGGATAGCCTCTCGGCTACCAGCCACGGTTTTGCCCGCCACACAGTCATGCCAAAATGGGTCAGGATGGCTACTTTTGGCTTTATTTCCTTGATAATGCGCTCAGCGTCCGGCACCGATAAATGGTCAAGGCGGTGATTAGCCTCAAGCCTGACCACATTAATAATCAGCAGTTCACCGCTATAACTTTGACATAGACCATCAAAATAGCGACTATCAGTAATATAGGAGAAGGTGTGCTCACCGGTGGTAAAGACCATGCCATAGGTCTCAACTCCATGTATGTGCCGGACCGGGGTGGTAAAGGAGATGCTACCTATAGAGTAGGACTTACCCTCTTGCAGAACCTCAATACCCTCAAGACAGTCTTTCAGGAAGGAAAAAATAACCGGCTCAGTCCCCAGAGCATCAGCCGGGGCAAAGAGCCAGCCGTGTTGCTTCAAGCCGCCCCGGGTCATCGCCTCAACCATAATATTAACATCTGTTGAGTGGTCTAAGTGACGGTGTGATACGATGATAGCACTGAGCTTCTCCGCTTTAAGCTTCCTCTTATTCGTCTGGACTAGGCAACCGGGACCGGGGTCAACCAGTATTTCAGTGCCACTCAGGCTGAGCCATAGGCCACCCGAAGCTAGAAGCTGTTTGGTCACCACAAATCTGGCTCCAGCTGTTCCCAGGAAGGTTATCGTGTCTCCCATAGCTAATGTTACTATATAGCATAATTACATTTTCCACAATTGTTGCCATTGTTAGCCAAAACCCTTTGACGCCCGGGGCAGTAGCCAATTAAAATAGCATTGAATGTCTAACTAGGAGAGTGAGATGAAACAGATTTGGGCACCGTGGCGGATAGAGTATATCCAGATGGAAAAACCAGAGGGTTGCATTCTATGTGAAAAACCTAAGCAGAATGATGATGTCACCAATTATATCCTGTATCGTGGAGACGAAAACTTCGTCATTATGAATAGCTATCCCTATAACCCGGGACACCTCATGATAGCACCTTATCGCCATGTGGCTAACCTTGAGGAGCTGACTAAGGAGGAGCTTTATGAGCACTTCCAAATAGTGAGCCGAAGTGTCAGAATCCTGAAGCAGGTATTTAATCCTGCTGGCTTCAATGTAGGCATAAATGTGGGGAAGGTAGCTGGTGCCGGTATAGATGAGCATATCCATACTCACATCGTGCCCCGCTGGCAGGGTGATACTAATTTTATGCCGGTGCTGGCTGATGTCAGGGTAGTCCCTGAAGCCCTGGCTGCAACCTACAAAAAGCTAAAAGGCAAATTCTGAGTCATAGTATTGACAAACAGTGTTATAATGAAGCTCCATATAGCATAAAGATAGAAGGAGGTGGGGCAAATGCCTCAAACATTTAAGGCTCTAGCATCAATAGCTGCTTGGACACTATTCATTGGAGGCTTGATAATCGGCGTGATGACGGCAGTGACAGGTATTATTGAGGGACAAATGTGGACTCTAGTAGGAGAGGGACAGGAGTGGATGTTTGCTTGGATGGCACTCTCTGTTGTCTCCGTCACTTTGTCCGTGGTTGTCATGAGACTCAGGCAGAAGATGGAATAATTAGTGCTAAGCTAATTTGAATTACTGTTCCAATTTGAAAAACACTGAGAAATGGCGGTGCCTGACTGCTCACTTTCTTTTTTTCTGTTCGTTCTTATACTTCACAAAACTGTTAAAGGCAGATTGGTATTCCTTAACCATCTCAGGGTATGACTTAGCCCTGAATCGCTTGGTTGCAGGGTCATAAGCCATATCCCAGACTTTGGCTGAGTACCACTTATGCACCTCCCGATGGCAATTAGAGCATAGTCTCAGGGTTTGTGACTGTGGCATACCAGCCTGTTCCGTAACCTCCACGGGAACAATATGGTGTTTTTCTATATCACCAAGCTGGCTTCGGTATCCACAAAGCTCACAGGTTTCCTCTACCACTTGCTTCTCTCCTCAGTATTGCTTTAGCAGCTTTGCATACTAGGGCTGTAGTTCACAATTTTCCCCAGTTTCTTCTCCCTGAGTATCATACCACTCAGCTACACTACACCCTAGACTCTTCTATTCTCTGTGAGTTTTTTCCTATCAGCACCACCTTGTTAGATAATTGCCTAAGGAACTAATGTTGGCACTTTAATCTAATCCTTATTTTGGTAACTGTCAATACCCATATTGTAAATCAGGAGTAGATTGGTGTGCCATAGCAATTGGCCTCTTTCAAGTTGCTCTTTAAATTTATTAAATTAGTGTTGGTATGATAACATTAATGTAAGGGAATGCAGATTCTTTTAAGAATAATTAAATTATTCTGGAAGTACTGGCGCCAGGCTCTATTGGCTTATTTTTGCCTCTTTATGTCGGTGGGCCTGGCCTTGGTGATACCCCGTCTAACCGGTGACGCTGTCGATTTGGCCTTAAGCGGCGGCCAACAGAGGGCTCTGATTTTCACCGCCATAGGCGTGGTAGCAGTCGGCCTCTTGAAGGGTATCTTCACCTACGGTCAGAATTATCTATCCCAGTTCCTCTCCCAGAGGGTAGCCTATGACCTGCGTAATCGCATTTATGACCACCTGCAACGCCTCAGCTATGCCTTCCATGACCGCTCTCATACCGGTCAGCTCATGTCCCGAGCTACTGTGGATGTACAGGGGGTGCGCCGGTTCGTTGGCTTTGCCCTGCTCCGGGGTGTCTACCTTCTCTTCTTGTTAGTGGCAATTACCATCATCCTCCTCACCATCAACTGGCAATTGGCTCTCTTAAGCTTGATTGTGCTTCCTTTTATCTCCTATCGGGCCACTGTGATACACCTGAGATTACGCCGCCTGTGGATGAAGATTCAGCAGGGGATAGGGGTGCTGGGCAGTATCGTTCAGGAAAACCTCATTGGGGCCAGGGTGGTGCGGGCCTTTTCCAGGGAGAACTTTGAGAGCCAGAAGTTCCACAATCAGGCTGAAACTATCTATAACCAGGAACTGGAGGTCAACAGGCAGGCAGCCTTTAACCGTCCCCTGATGGACTTCGTTCTTCTCCTGGCTATGGGGAGTATCCTGTGGTATGGAGGCAGACAGGTGATGGGGGGTGGACTTACCCACGGTGAGCTAACCCAGTTCCTCCTTTACTTTACCATGCTTACCATGCCGGTGCGGATGGTAGCCAGGATAGTAATGCTCTGGTCCAGAGCAGCCTCCTCCGGCCAGCGTATCTTCGATATTCTGGATAATGTATCCCCCGTCCAGGAGAAGCCCCAGGCTGTGGAGCTTACCGAGGTGAAGGGGTTGGTTCACTTTGAAAATGTTTCCTTCAGCTATGATTCCCGGAGTCCCATCCTGGAGGATGTTACCTTTGAGGCCAGGCCAGGTCAGATAGTAGCCCTGGTGGGGCCCAGTGGCAGTGGCAAGTCCACTATAGCCAGCCTTATTCCCCGCTTTTACGACGTGACATCCGGGCACATTACTATCGACAATGTGGACATCCGGGATATTTCTTTGGCCTCTTTGCGGCGTCACGTCGGCATTGTTCATCAGGATACCTTCCTCTTTTCAGCTACCATAAGGGAAAACATCAGTTACGGCAGCCCCGAGGCTACCCTGGAAGAGGTAGTAAAAGCGGCTAAAGTGGCCCAGCTGCACGATTTTATTATGAGCCTGCCCCAGGGCTATGATACCCGGGTGGGCGAGAGGGGGATAAGCCTTTCTGGAGGGCAGAAGCAGCGGCTGGCCATTGCCCGCACTCTCCTTCTTAACCCGCGTATCCTGATTATGGATGCCTCTACCTCCAGCGTGGACACGGAGACGGAATACTTTCTTCAACAGGCCTTGGCTAAGCTTCTGGCGGGTCGCACCGTCTTCATTATTGCCCAGCGCCTGCGGTCAGTGCAGATGGCTGACCTCATTGTAGTATTGAAGGAGGGCCGCATTGTTGAGCGGGGGACACACCAAGAGCTTTTGGACCAGGGCGGTCTCTACCGGGAACTCTACAACCTGCAGTTTCAGGACCAAGAAGCCCAGAAGGAGCTAGACCTCGCTCCCCTTGCCCTGGAGGCTGAGGGTGACTCCTTTGCTGGTGCTACTAGGCGTGGCTACCAAAGTGCTGACGAGAGTTGGCGAGACCGCGTGAGCCGTTCCCGGGGCCAGAGGGAAGAGGTTATCTATGGCAAGGTCTATGATTCTCAAGTTATCTCCCGTTTAATCAAATATCTCATCCCACACAAGTTAAAGGTAGCCCTGGCCACGGTAGCCACCCTGGTCTATACCCTGACCACAGTTGCTGTTCCCTTCCTTATCGGGTTGGCTATAAATAACTTCATCGGCACTGGAGATCTAGCGGGCCTCAACATGATTATTCTCCTTTTTGTGGGAAATGGTCTGCTTACCTGGGGAGCTAACTATACCCAGCTCAGGATTGAGGCTAAGGTGGGGCAAAGTGTTCTGCTCAAATTGCGGAGCCAGATGTTCAACCACTTGCAGCGCCTCTCGGTAAGTTTCTTTGACCACAATAAGGTGGGACGTATCATGTCCCGGGTACAGAATGATGTGCACCAGATCCGGGAGTTTCTTATGGAGAGTGTCCTCATGGTGATTGGAGGGTTCCTTAGCTTAATAGGTGTTGTGGTTACCATCATACTCATGGACTTAAACTTGGCTCTGGTTACCTTTATAGTCATACCCTTCCTCTTTCTCTTTCTCTTCTTCTGGCAGAAGAGGGCGCGCTACTCTTTTACCCGGATTAGGCGAGCCATTGCGGTGGTAAACAGTGCCCTCCAGGAAGGTATTTCTGGGGTGAGAGCCATCCAGAGTCTGTCACGGGAAGATGTGAACGCTCAGCGCTTCGACCAGGTTAACAAGGCCCATCTTGAGGCTAACCTGAAGGCAGAACGGCTGGTGGCCACTATGACACCGGTGGTGGAGATACTCATGGCTCTGGCTACTGCAATGGTTATCTTCTTTGGTGGAGGCAGGGTGCTAAGTGGTGGACTTCTGGTGGGTACTCTGGTGGCTTTTGTCCTGTACGTACAGCGCTTCTTTGACCCCGTTCGAATGTTGACTTTCGAATATACCGAACTACAGCGGGCTATGGCCTCAGGCACTCGTATCTTTGAGCTTCTGGATGTAAAGCCTGAAGTGATAGATGCTCCTCACAGTATAAGGATGCCTCGCTTGGAAGGAGAGATAAGGTTTGAGGGAGTCTCCTTTAGCTATGAACCCGGGCTTGAGGTTCTCCATAATATAGACCTGCTTATCCGTCCGGGGGAGACAGTGGCTCTGGCAGGTCCCACCGGTGGCGGTAAGAGCACTATAGTGAATCTTATAGCCCGTTTTTATGATGTGAGCCGAGGGCGCATTCTAGTAGATGGCGATGACCTACGCCAGGTGGAGCGGGCTTCCTTTATGCAACAAGTAGGGCTGGTGCTTCAAGACCCGTTTCTCTTCTCGGGAACTATCTGGGATAACATCCATTACGGCCGCCTGGAGGCTACCGAGGGGGATATCATAGGTGTTGCCAAGGCTGTTGGCGCCCATGAGTTTATCACCCATTTGGAGAAGGGGTACGATACCGAGCTTCAGGAGCGGGGGCAGAACTTGAGTATGGGCCAGCGGCAGCTTATCAGCTTTGCTCGGGCTCTTCTGGTCAACCCCAGTATTTTTCTGTTAGATGAGGCCACGGCCAACATTGATTCCCATAGTGAATACCTTATCCAGCAGGCTCTGGAACACTTTTTTGAAGGGAGAACCGCGGTAGTCATTGCCCACCGTCTGTCTACTATACGTAACGCTGACCGCATCATCGTCGTTAATGAGGGGAGGATTGTGGAGGAAGGAAGTCATAAGGAACTCCTGGCTCAAGGTGGTCTCTATGCTCACCTGTCCAAAATGACCTATGCCTCATTAGTGTCTCGGGGCCAGTAGCCAGAAGTTAGAGGCCTCGGTCAACCTCAACCTTGCCTTCCAGCATGACTATCTTTATCTTGTCCACGTCCTGCAGGAGTTTGATGTTAGCCAGAGGGTCGCCGTCAACGATAATGATATCAGCCAATTTGCCCGGTTCTAGGGTGCCTGTTTTGTCTCCCATAAAGCAAGCCATTGCCCCGTATTTGGTGGCTGCCACTATTGCTTCCATAGGGGTAAAGTCAGAGTGCTTGACCAGAAGTTCAAGTTCTATGGCATTTTTGCCAAGTGGCATCAAGGAGAAGCCGCTATAATCAGTTCCTGTAGCTAAGATGGCACCTGCCTTACGTATCTTTTTATAGCTTTCGCATATCAGAGCCCATTCTGGTTTAGCCTTTTCCATTATCCAGGGCGCCATTCCTGCCTCAATGCCATGGTCTATTGTTGCCCGAATGGGAGCCAGCGTCGATACGAAGATAGTACCATGTTCCTTGGCCAGCGCTATCACTTCATCACTTGTCTCGTTACCATGGTCTATGGTTTTTATGCCACCGAGTATGGAATTCTTTGACCCTCTAGAGTTTTGACAATGGGTGGTGACAAACTTACCCACTTGGGCTGCCGTTTGGACAATGGCTTTTATTTCATCCAGATTAAACTGAACATCAGAAGGTTTGTCCCTCTCAGAAGCTACACCACCAGTAGTCATGACCTTGATGAAATCGGCCCCTTGTCTCAAAGCGTAGCGTGTGGCTTTGATGCATTCATCTACGCCGTCACAGAGCAAGCTCTGTCCCGCTCTAGTTCCGTGCCTACTTGTCCGTACATCCACACATTCTGGGGGAAAGTAATGAGTATCTGCGTGACCATATGTCTGGCTCAGAGGATAGCCAGCGGCCACTATGCGAGGAAGTCCGCTTAAGGGACCCTCAGCCACTGCCTTCTTGAGAAATACAGCATTCATTCCACCGCAGCATTTTGCTGTGGTAAAGCCTGCTGCCAGGAGGTCCTTACAATCATAGATTGATTTGATTAATCCGAGTTCTCTGGGGCGAATTACCCCTTCTGCGACTCCGGGGGTCTTCATGCCTGAAATATGTATATGTGAATCTATCAGGCCGGGCATAATTGTCTTCCCGGTGGCATCTATAACCCTGGCTCCCCTGGGAATCTCAAGAGCTTTGCCCACCGCCTTTATCTTTGAGCCTTCAATTATGACCGTTGCCTTCTCAATAGGCGCAGCTCCTGTTCCATCAATTAATTTACCACCCTTGATTGCCTTGACCTCTACCTCAGTCATTTAGTTACCTCCTTGTAATTTTAGACTTGCCATTGTGCCTCGTCAGTAATATTGACGCAACTGGGCAATAGACATTTTAAGTAGCTGACCTGTTATTGTCAAGCTCCCTCAGTGTCCAACAGAGCAAACGATGGTAGTACTGGTTTTCCTCAAGCAGCTCTGCTATGCTTATTATGACAAAAGGAGAGCAAGGAGTTTCAACATGAAGGTGCACAACTATCTCGAGACAGAAGCGATAGAAGATATCCCGGGTGTCTTGCGCCGTGTGGTCATTGGTGCTGATGATGGTGCTCCCAGATTCGTTATGCGTCTATTTGAGGTCAGGGCAGGGAGTTCTACCCCGTTCCATTCCCATTGGTGGGAACATGAGGTCTTTGTTCTGTCAGGTGAGGGGATAGTCAAAGGTGAGGGAGACCAAAAGTCAATCGGGGAGGGGACCGTGGTGTTTATTGAATCCAACGAGGAGCATTGTTTTGTCAACACCGGCAATGATGTTCTTCGCTTCATCTGCGTGATTCCGTTGCTGGCTCAAGCTGCGTCATAGTAGGGAGTGGCTTGATTGCCAGGACTTAAACCATAAAACCATAAGGAAAGGAGGTGCTATGAAAACCGGGTTTGATGTTGCAAAGACCAGGAAATTGATGGAGGAGATGGGGCTGGACTGTGCTGTTGCCACCTCCCATGACAATGTTTTCTACAGCTCTGGTGCTGACATAATGACTATAAGCATGCTCAAAAGACTAGCCGCTATCTTCTTGCCTTTTGATGGTGAGCCTGTGTTTGGTGTCCATGCCAACGAGGAGGTTACCGCTCGGCAGTCCACTTGGATTAAGGACCTGAGGGTCTACAAAGGTGGCGAGTGGGAGCCCCTCAAGCCCATCAAGTTTGTTGCTGACATTTTAAAGGAGAAGGGCCTGGGTGATGGCAGGATTGGGATAGAAATGCTGGATATGCCCGCTCTCTGCTTTGAGTATCTTCGAGAGTTACTTCCATCGGCTGAATTCCTTGATTGCCAGCCTATCTTTGACAGAATAAGAGCGGTGAAGTCTCCAGAGGAGTTGAAGCTGCTTAGCGAAGCTAACATGGCAACAGCCAAAGCTATCACCGTAGCGTTTGAGATGGCGACCTGGTGACACTGAGGGAAAGAGATAGCCCGAGACATGATTAACTTGACTTATCAATATGGTGCCGACCAGGTTGCCTTCATGACCTTGGGAGCCGGAGAGAGCATCTTTGAGGTTCACCATGTGCCCACTGACTATAGGATAAAGAAAGGTGACTTGCTCCATGTGGACTTTGGCTGCTTCTTCAAGGGCTACCTGTCGGACATTTCAAGGATGGCTGTGGTCGGTGAGCCTGATGAGACGCAGTTGAAGGCCTATGATATCACTGTGCGGGCCGAATGGGCTACGGCCGAAGCCATGAAAG
>Ga0209978_10000664_pt1 | contig 13450 bp, 11 predicted proteins | sample BentaG_FD_182805 | JGI IMG/M metagenome (GOLD analysis project Ga0209978, IMG submission 182805) | Deep subsurface microbial communities from South Atlantic Ocean to uncover new lineages of life (NeLLi) - Benguela_00093 metaG (SPAdes)... | ecosystem: Environmental > Aquatic > Marine > Oceanic >...
CATCATATCGGGTCATGTGCTCATCATATCGGGTCATGTGCTCATCATATCGGGTCATGTGCTCATCAAGCTTATTCATATGCTCATCCAGTTTACTCAGATCGTTACTCAACACCTGTATCCGGACATCATACTTCTCTAAATTTCGGTTAGTATCTAGAATATGCTCGTCGATTCAATTATCAAGTTTGGAGTGATTATACAGGGCAAACAATTCAATTGTGATGGCGCCAAGAACTATGAATTCCATAATAGTTCCAAATTCAAATTCCATTAATCTCACCTGAAATGACCAGCATTCACTATACCAGTTAAATTAAATAATACTAAGATATTTTTAAATTTTAAATAGAATTATGAGATTGAACGGAAAAGAACGGGATAAATCTTCTCAAAGTTTAAAAATTTGTTTCTCTCTCTAATAGTATCTGTCATTAAGTAAACTTCTCAATAAATCATAAAATAAGGAAATTATAAGAGAATTTTTGCCTATATAGGCAAAAATTAGCGAAAAAAGATTTCTAAAGTCTTCTTTTTTATATTTATCGATTATAGAAGAGAATCCTTAAAGTGAAATCTAATAACTGTATAAAAGAGAGTTTAAGATCATGATCTTTATAACAAAGATATCGATTGATCTAATGTTCTATGTTGGAGGATAAAATATTATATGAAAGTTATATTAATCATCAGTGATGGTATAGCTGATCAACCAATCAAAGAATTGGGGGGAAAAACGCCTCTTCAGATGGCTAATAAACCAGCAATGGATGAGATAGCGAGAACTGGTGTAAACGGAATAATGGATCCCATTGCTCCAGGGATTACTCCAGGAAGTGATACGGCGCATCTTGCAATTTTAGGTTATGATCCATATAAAAAATATGAAGGGCGGGGTGCTTTTGAGGCTTTAGGTGCAGGACTTGAGGTGAAAACTAAGGATATTTGCTTCAGGGGAAATATTGCTACAGTCGATAATAAATTTACAGTTTTGGATAGAAGAGCTGGAAGAATTAGGGATGATGCAGAAGAATTAGTAGAGGCTGTGAGCCGTATCAAATTAAACTTTTTCCCTGATATCCAAGTTGTAATCAAACACACTATTGAACATAGATGCGCCATTGTTTTAAAGGGACCGCATCTCACACGAATGATCTCAGATACTGATCCCCATAAATCTAACCATCAAATAAATGAATCTCAACCTTTAAATGATTCTTCTGAAGCCCTGAGAACCACTCATATCGTTAATCTGTTAACAAGAGAGATCCATAGAATATTAGATACACATCCAATAAACATGAAAAGGAGAGCTAAAGGACTCTTACCTGCTAACGCCATCCTTATGAGAGGAGCAGGTGTTATACCAAAAGTTAGACCTATTACAGAAATCTATGGAATAAAAGCGTTAGCAATCGCAGCTGGTGCTCTCTACAAAGGAGTCTGTAAATCTGTTGGGATGGATTTAATAAATGTTCAAGGAGCAACAGGAGACTATGAAACAAATACGATAGCTAAAGCAAAAGCAGCTGTAGAAAACCTTCCAAGATATGATTTTATCCTTATTCACATAAAAGCAACAGATAATGCCAGTCACGACATGGATGTCAAGAAAAAAATTAAGATGATAGAGAAAGTTGACAAACTTGTAAAGTATATCCTTCAAAATACTGATCCCGATAAAGTCATCATTGCAATGACTGCAGATCATACAACCTCCACAGAATCAGGAGAACACACAGGGGATTCAGTCCCAGTATCAATAAGAGGGAAAACGGTAAGAGTTGACTCCGTCCAAAGGTATTCCGAAATCGACTGTGCCCAAGGTGGATTAGGTAGAATCAGAGGAGTTAACTTATTACCCATCTTATTGGATTATGCAGGAAAATCGAAAAAGTTCGGTGAATAAAAACCGAGAAATAGGTAACAAGAGAAACATATGATTGAGTCTTAGAAATGGAAGGGTAATTCAACTTACAGACATAGTATAATAGCGTTCTTGGAGATAAATGCTAGAGTAACTGAAGATTAATATTCAGATATGTGAGAGATTAAAAAAAGGAGATCTTATTTAATAACATCTGAATAACCCTAAACATTTCAGAATCGTATTAATATCATAAATACACTTAATAATTTTAAGGAAAAAAGATGTTTAGAATATTCTCGGACTTTCATATTCATAGTAAGTACAGCCGTGCTACAAGCCCAAAAATGGACATTCCATCAATTTCACGGTTTGCAAAAATCAAGGGGCTTAATCTTCTTGGTACAGGTGATTTCACCCATCCAAGTTGGATGAAAGATCTAAAGAGTCTACTAGTACCAGTTGAAGATACAGGATTATATAAACTAAAGAAGGATACAGAAGAACAACCATACTTCATTATAACTGGTGAGGTTAATACCATCTTCAGTTTTGAAGGGAAAACTAAGAAAATTCACCATTTATTATTATCAGATAGTTTGGAAACTGCCGAACAGATAAATGATAAGCTGAAGGTTCATGGAAATTTAAGTTCAGATGGTCGTCCTACCCTCAAAATGACAGCTTCAGAACTAGTCGAAGAAGTAGTTGAGGTTTCAAGGAAAAACGTAATCATACCCGCGCATATTTGGACTCCTTGGTACAGCCTTTTCGGTTCAAGAAACGGTTTCAATCGAATCCAAGACTGTTATGAGGATATGACAAGACATATTTTCGCTTTGGAAACTGGATTATCCTCAGACCCTCCAATGAATTGGCGTCTCAGCTCCCTTGATAACTACACACTAATTTCAAATAGTGATGCTCATTCACCATACCCATATAGACTAGGAAGGGAAGCAAATGTACTCGAAATTGAAAAATTGAGTTATAGCGAAGTTTTAAATGCGATTCGAATGAAAGATGCGAAACGGTTTCCATTTACAATTGAAACTAAACCAGCTTACGGAAAATATCATTGGACTGGTCATAGAAATTGCAAAGTTTCCATGCCTTCTTGGAAATCATTGAAGCTAGGGGGGATATGCCCCGTATGTCGCAAGCCAATGATTAAGGGTGTAGATGAACGTGTTGAGAATTTAGCTGATAGACCTGCTGGATATCGACCTGAAGATGCTATTGAGTATATACATTTACTTCCTCTACACGACATTATCGGTGCATCCCTTGGAGTAAATGGTTGGACATCATCTTCTGTTTGGCAAATATTCAACTTGTTGGTAGCTACTTTTGGTAACGAATATTCAGTAGTATTAGATGTTCCATTGAAATCACTTGAAAAGATCGTTGAGCCAAGAATAGTAGAGACGATTATGAAAGTGAGAAATGACGAAATCTCAGTTGTCCCTGGATATGATGGAGTATATGGTGAAATTAGATTACTTGAAGAGGAGACAAACAAGTTCCAAGGCGAAGAAAACTATGGAAAGCAGTGTACATTGGAACAGTTCATGTGATTACCCGTAAAAAGGGTGAGTCTATGATTATTTTACGCTTCAGTGTTAGAGCATCAAAGAACATAAACTAAAGGGGTTCCCTGTTTCTATTCTATAAAAGTAGATAACATTTATAATAAAAAGCAAGCTAACTATCTCATGTTTAATGTTGTGAGAAGGAAGTGGGTAAAATTTCCAAGAATAGAAATAAGGAACTTAGAATCTCATGGTTTTCTCTAACGAAAACCTCATCTTCTACATATTTTTATAATACTTTTTGAGGGAAGATTAAATGGATTATGTAAATTTATGGAAAAGTTTAGAAGAATTGTATAATGAGTTATCAAAGACAGGAGTTACGATTCCACGAGAACTTGTGGATGATTTAAAAACAGTGAAAACTCTGATTAATATACACAAAGTTGACATAACAACGCTTAATATTGCAACAGAAATAGAGTTGTATTTAGAGAAAATAGAATCGAATCTACTATATTTAGCAGAATCTGATTTAGGGAAAGAATATGCTGAAGAATGGTTGAAGAAAATCTATGAAGCAAGAAAAGAGGGATTAAGTAAGAGAACGACATTTCCGTCGAGATTTATATCAGGAGTACCAAAAAACGAGCATTGGATTCGAATAAAAACAGCTGATCTCATAAGCGATCAAGATCTAGAGGTATTATTAGATAAATTTAATCTATCTAGTAAAACCCAAAAGGATGAGTACATATTGATTCATGGTAAGGAAAAGAATGTCCAAAATTTCATTAAAGAAGTTGGTAAAAAAATAGGAAAAAAAAGGTAAATTTTCGTAGTAACTATATACTAGCCTCAGCTGCTTTAATGAGTCTCTGGATGGCATCGATACGCGCTTTTTGTGAAAGGATATCTTTTGTTGTCAGTTCCAAGGCTTCATCTGGACACCACTCCACACATATAGGTCCATTTTCCCGATCAGAGCAGAGGTCACAGATTCTGACGACTTTCTTGTCAGGATCTAAACATATCGCACCGAAGTCGCAAGCTTCAATGCACCAGCCACAGCCATTACATAGATCATCGTCAACCAGTATCACGCCATTTTCTTCTGATTGCGTAAGTGCTTTACGAGGGCAGGCGATCACACATGGAGCATCTTCACATAATCTACAAGTCAGTGATGCATTAGTTGTTGGGTAAACTCGTATTACCCGAATCCTGGAGCGTGTTGGATTAAAGACCTTATCCTTATGTAAAGAACACATATACTCACATATTCTACACCCAACGCATTTGTCAGGATCAACAGTTACAAATTGATGTCTCAACATTTATCTCAACTCTACTCCTTTTTTCCTATAATATCTGCATATTCTCCAAGACCCAACGCGTTTATCTTTGCTTGTGTCGGTACCCCTTCTTTTGTCCAACCCCGAGCCTCATAGTAACCGTCTAAAAGGATGTCTAAATCTTCTTGGCTCACATAGCTTCCTTTAGCAATACCTCTTGGAATCGGATCTTTCATGATTCTTGGAGGGAGGTTATCATCCTTTCTCGTTAAACCTTCTCTAATGTTATATAGTCTACCCAAGTTGCTAATTCTCTCACCGATCTTTTGCAACTCATCTCCTGTCATTGGTATTCCTGTAACTAAAGAGTAAACTTTTGCTTTCAAGTCAAAGTCCCAAATCTTACGCGTAAACTTGCATAGAATAAGCGAATCAAAGATACAATATGTATCCTCATCGCCCATAACAAGCTTTCCGCGACCTTTATCAACTTTAAATCGATCGACTTTTCCGCTGAGATCCCACCCATAGCTACCATGTCTTTGATGATCAGCTCCCCTTCTAGAGACCGCATAACCGAGGGCGCATGTTTTAAGGCCTCTGATTTCGTAGCCTGTTACTTCAACGCCTTTAATATGCATCGCAAAGTGATCAGAACCTTGCCCAATCTTTTCAGAAGCAGACTTCACACCTTCAGCTAAAGTATCCCCAATGTCTTCCCTTAAGGATATCTTTTTGACCATCTCAACCATGGCTTCTCCATTTCCAAACTCAAGTTCTAATCCACCTGTATCCTTCTTTGTGATCAATCCTTTCTCATAACATTCCATTCCAAAACCGATTATTATCCCCGTTCCTATCGCATCTACTCCATAAAGATTACAATATTCAATTGCTTTTATCACAGGCTCTAGTCGATCAACACCACAGTATGGTCCGAAAGCCATTGTAGGTTCGTATTCCACACGAGCAATAGCTCCCTTAAATGGACCTTCACGTACTTCAGCAATATGTTCACAACGACAAGGACAACCAGAACATCCCATTATCTTGGTCACGAAATGTTCATTCAAGTATTCACCGCTTACTGTTTCAGCGCCCTCAAAAGTTGCACTTTGATAATTTCTTGTAGGTAATGCAGCCTGTGCATTCATTGTAAGAACATTTGCTACAGTTCCTAACCCTCTATATTTACTAGTAGCAGGTCCTTTTGCACGTTCGTATAAGTCTAGACAGACCTCCTGAAGCTCTTCTGGTTTTGCAACAGAAACGTCCTTAGTTCCTCTGACTGCGACAGCTTTCAGGTTCTTTGAACCAGCAACCGCACCTAAACCCGTTCTTCCAGCTGCTCGAAAGTGATCATTTATTAAGCAAGCAACTTTAACAAGGTTCTCACCACCAGGCCCTATAGCTATAACCCTAACTAGTTGATCTCCCAGATCTTGCCTAATGACATCTTCTGTTTCCCAAGTAGTTCTACCCCAGAGGTGTGAAGCATTCATGAGCTGAATTGATTCATCATCGATCCAAAGGTATGTGGGTTTAGGTGATTTACCTTTAATAACTACAATATCGTATCCTGCTTGTCTCAACTCAGCACCCCATCTACCTGTAGAATAAGATTCTCCTAAGAGTTGACTTGCTGGAGATTTAGCGAAGACGCCAAATTTTGATGTTGTACATGGAACCATGGTGCTTGTAAATGGTCCTAAAGCGAAGATTAAAGGGTTACCCGGATCAAACGCGTCTATACCAGGTTTTTGATTATCCAGTAGAGTCTTTATACCGAAACCAGTTCCACCAAGATAGGTCTTAGCAAAAGTATCGTCAAATGTACTTATCTTTGATTTACCAGAGGTTAAATCCACATTTAGAATTTTTCCAGTATATGCATACAAAATCTTTCCTTCCTTTATTTCAAACGTTCATATTGTACCTAATTTATTCCTATATATTATTATCTCCAATTTAAATATATAAAAAAATGTATATAATAGATATATCCCCAAACATTGAGTATTACATTATTAATTCCTTGATAAGATTTATGTTACTTGAAAAATTCTAGATATATGTTAAATTCTTGATCTGCTTTTTTGTAAAAAATATGATTTTGGATATTCTAAACGTTGTTATTTTAACTTCATCCATCTTTACCTAAGACGATATAATGCATCTTGACAAAAATATGATTTAGGGATTAGGAAAATTATATAAAGTTCGTTTAATAGTGTATGTAAAAAAATGAGAGTTCATTTTTTCCGGTAATAGTATCTTGGAGAAGAAAGAAAATGCCCATGAAATTGATTACAGAAGAAGATGATGAGAAGTTAACTATAAGTAGAGTCTTATATGCAAAGAGATTCGATTTAATCGTTGACAGAGAGCTTTGTAAAGGATGCATTCTTTGTCAACTCATGTGTCCTCGAAAAGCGATTACCCTCAAGTCAGTTCCTAAGAATCCTGACGGAAAAGCTAAAGCATCAATAATTAAGGTAGATGTGGAAAAGTGTGATTACCACGGTGAATGTGCAGTTATCTGTCCTTTTGGTGCAATAAAAATAATGGTTGATGGTGAGGAGAAGTTTCCAGTAGTTGAGAAGGAAGCATTTCCTCTATTAATAAGGGATATCAAAATAGATGATGAAAGTTGTGAACCGGAGTGTAAAATTTGTGAAGAAAAATGTCCTTTGGACGCAATTACTGTTCGTTTTCAAGCCTTAACATCTAAAGAGATGGAAGAGAGAAAGAAGAAGAAATTGCCCGAAACCTCCCAAAGAACAATAGTAGATGTAAAGAAAGACCTCTGCGCAGCGTGTAGAATATGTGAAGCGGAGTGCCCCGCTGGAGTTATCCGAGTTTCAAAGTTTTTCGAAGGTTCGATAAAGATAGATCAAAGTCTATGCCCTGAAGGATGTCAAAACTGTTATGATGTATGTCCAGTTGATGCGTTATATCTCGATGAAGATGGGAAAGTGGATGTAAAAGACAGATTCTGCATATATTGTGGCGCATGTGTGAATGTATGCCCGAAACTTGAGGCATTGGAGTTAAATAGAACATCTGTTCGCCATACCCCTATACAATCAGGTGCCTGGAATAAGGCTCTTGAAGAGTTAACTTCAACATCGGGTTTAAAAAAGGAGCTTAGAACTAAACGGACAGTAAAAGCACGGAACGCTATTAAAAACCTAAAGTTAACTAAAGGTGAATAAATAATGACTGAAGTTGAATCCGCATTAGAGAAACTAAGAATTGGCGTCTTTATATGCCATTGTGGTTTAAACATTGCCGGTGTTTTAGACATAGCAAAACTTATGGACTTCTCTAAGACTCTGCCTGATGTAGTATATGTGAAAGAGAATCGTTATACATGTGCAGACCCAGGCCAAAAGGAGATAAGAGCAGGAATAAGTGAACATAACCTAAACAGAGTGGTTGTGGCTGCATGTTCACCCAGAATGCATGAACCTACATTTAGAAAAACCGTTGAAGATGCAGGAATGAACCCCTTCCTCTTTGAAATGGCAAATATTAGAGAGATGTGTTCATGGGCTCACTCCAGTCAACCAGAAAGTGCAACAGAAAAGGGGAAAGAGATCATCAAGATGGCAGTAGCTAAAGTAAGACTACTGAAATCTTTAACCAGATTTAAGGTGCCTGTAACGAACAAAGCTATGGTGATCGGGGGAGGAATAGCTGGTATAAATGCAGCTCTTGACTTAGCAAACATGGGTTTTAAGGTCTATTTGGTTGAGAAAGATGAAAGTATTGGAGGTCATATGGCACAATTGGATAAGACTTTTCCAACTCTTGACTGTTCCATTTGCATTGAAGGCCCGAAGATGGTTGAGGTTTCTCGTAATCCAAACATCGAAATCATTTCATTTGCAAATGTCTTAAAAGTTGATGGTTTTATTGGTAACTTCAAGGTTAGAGTACGTAAGAATCCACGGTATGTGATTGCTGAAAACTGTACAGGATGTGGGGAGTGTGCAGATGCATGTCCTGTAGAGTATCCGAATAGATGGGAGCTGCGATTAGGAACCAGAAGAGCCATCTCTGTACCCTTTCCTCAAGTTGTGCCATTAATATACACTCTAAATAAGGATCATTGCATTGAATGTTACAAATGTGTAGATGTATGTGGTGCTCGAAGCGCTATAGACTTTGAACAGAAACCTGAAGAGGTAGAGTTGGAGGTTGGAACGATAACAGTCGCTACAGGTTTCGACATCTATTATCCCTTCGATGATACAAGGTATGGTTATGGGCAATACACAAATGTCGTGACCGCCTTAGAAGTAGAAAGGTTAGTCAATGCAGCGGGTCCAACAGGGGGTCACGTTGTTAGAGCCTCAGATGGTAAGGTACCTCAAACCATTGCGTTCATACAATGCGTTGGCTCAAGAGATGTAAACAAATTTGAGTACTGTACGGGCTTCTGTTGTATGTATTCTATCAAAGAAGCCATACTCATAAAGGAACATGAACCTGAAACGGACATTTACATTCTATATATGGATATGAGAACTCCTTTCAAAGGCTTTGAAGAATTCTATAGACGGGCAAGAGACTTAGGAATAACATTTATTCGTGGGAGACCATCGGAAATTTTAGAAAATAAGGACGATGGTAATTTAATCATAAGAACAGAAGATACGATTCTCGGTGAACCAATCGAGATCGAAGCTGAGATGGTTGTACTCAGCACTGCTGGAGTGCCCAATGATGACACAGGAGAATTAGCGAGTATACTTCATATAACGCGAGGTACAGACGGATTCTTTATGGAGAGCCATCCAAAGCTTAAACCGATTGATACACCAGTAGATGGAATCTTCCTTGCTGGTGCATGTCAAGGTTTAAAAGATATTCCTTATAGTGTTTCACAAGGAAGTGGTTCAGCTGGAAGAGCTGCAACAATACTGTCTAAGGATCAAGTTGAGATTGAACCCATCATAGCTGTAGTAGATCCTGAAAAATGTAGAAACACAAGAATGAAATGTGGAATATGCGTACAAGCATGCCCCTATTCTGCGATCTCTGCACCTGAAGGAGAACCAGCAGTGGTTAATCCGGCCATGTGTCATGGGTGCGGTACATGTGTTGCTGAATGTCCAGTTGATGCAATAACCCAGATGCATTTCACAGATGAACAGATATTTTCACAGATAAGAGCAGCTTTGGAGGAAAATCCTGAGAGTAAGATCCTTGGATTCCTTTGTAATTGGTGTTGCTATGCTGGTGCTGACTTAGCTGGTACAAGCCGTTTTGAGTATCCGACACATATCCGTGTTATTCGTGTGATGTGTTCTGGACGTGTGGATCGAGACTTTGTATTAGAAGCTCTAAGATTAGGTGCAGGAATGGTATTTATTGGCGCATGTCACTTACCTAATGACTGTCATTACATATCTGGAAACTTCAAGATGAAAAAGAGGATGGAGACTCTTCACGGTATGTTGACAAAGCTTGGTGTGAGTCAAGAAAGATTACGTGTATCATATGTTTCAGCAGCTGAAGGGTTAATTTTTGCAAATACTATGAAAGAAATGTCGAGACAAATGGATGATTTAGGCCTTGAAAAAATTAAAACTGAAAATGCGAAACTTAGACCAATCATAGAAAGAATGTTAGCACGAAAGGGATTATTACAAAAAACCTAAAGGAGAATGAATTAGTTGGAAATTCAAAGAACTGTAAAAGAGATGTATTATCGTGTGGATCCAAAATTCAAATACAAAATATTGAAGGCTCCGGGAGGAGAAACCTTCAAATTTTGTTATCAATGTGGAACATGTACGGCTACGTGTCCTGTGGCTCGGTTTACAGATATTTTTAGACCGAATAAGATAATACACCTCGCGAAACTTGGAATAAGAAATGTTGCATATAGTAATGCCGTGTGGCTTTGCGTTAATTGTTACGCATGTACTGAACGTTGTCCACAGGGAGTAAAGGTTGCTGATGTTATGCGTTTATTGAAGAATCTCGCGGTTGAGGATGGATACATCCCCGAATTCTCTAAAGAATTCATGAAAAACATTTTGAATACCGGCTTTGTGTATTCGATACCCGCGTCTCGTATAGCAAAAAGGGTGGCTCTAGATCTTCCTCCACCTCCACAGCCAAAGCTTGCTGATTTAAAGAAACTTGGTGAAATGGTAAAAATTTCGGAATTAATCGAATAAAAAGGTGAAAAAGAATGGTTAACATGAGATATGCTCTGTATCTTGGATGTCTGATACCCTTCAGAGAAATGAATTATGAGATTTCAACAAGAAGAGTGGCTAAGGATATAGGGATTGAAATTTGCGATATGGGCGATGCGAATTGCTGTGGTTTACCGATAGATTCGGTAAATCATGAGATGATGACACTGCTTGCTGCGAGAAATCTATGTTTAGCGGAGAATATGGAACTTGATATAATGACTTTGTGCAATGGTTGTACAGGGGTTCTTATGAAAGTGAATAAGAAGTTGAAAGCAGATCGAGAGCTCAGAAAAAAGGTTAATCATCAATTGAGCAGTATAGGTATGGAGTTTCAGGGAAAGATAAAAGTTAAACATTTCGCTCAAATACTTGCAGATATCGACGTTGACATTTTGAAGAAGTTTATTATTAAACCATTACACTCTTTAACCATCGCAGGGTATATAGGCTGTCACATCTTTAGACCTTCTGAATTCATGGAAGTTAAAAATCCGGAAAATCCTTCCTTACTTGATGATTTAATAAAGCTAACTGGGGCCAAGTCCGTGAGGTATGTGGATGAGTATCAATGCTGTGGGTTTGTTGAAGGAGCGATAGAACCTCAAATACCTCTATTTCTAGCGCGAGAAAAGTTAAGAAACGCAAAAAAAGCAGGTGCTGATGCGATGGTAACAATTTGTCCTTCATGTCACCAAGTACTCGATTCAAATCAGCGTCGAGCTGAAAGAAAGTTTTCAGAAATCTATGATCTACCAATATTGCATTATCCTCAACTTTTAGGATTAGCAATGGGTATTTCTCACGAAGAACTCGGATTCAATGAGTTACGGGTAAAACCAGCCAAGCTTCTTGAAAACTTAATGGAAGTATAAACCCACCTTTTTTAGTTTAGATAATATGAAAAAAAATTGGGATTTGAACATTTTCTTCGTCTAAATCAAGTATTATCCTTGAACTATTTTAAAGTATAAATACTTCATAGTTTTTATTGACAATACTTATAAATCTATGAAAATATGTAGATACAGTATAATTTGAGGCGATGTAATTGGTACAAGTAGATGAATATGAAATCCGTGAAGGACTATATTATCAAAAAGATCATTATTGGGCTAAGATGGAAGATGGTCTCGTGAGGGTAGGTGCAACAGATTATGGACAGAAAGCACTTAAAGAAGTCGTCTTTGTTGAGTTACCCTCAGTAGGAGACACAGTTACACAAAATGAACCTTACGGAACAGTCGAATCTGTGAAAGCTGTGGTGGATCTTATTGCCCCTGTTAGCGGAACAGTTAAGGAGGTTAATGAGGAACTCTTAGATAATCCTGAACCGATAAACAAGGATCCATATGGTGAAGGCTGGTTAATTCTCATTACTCCATCGAACTTGGATGTTGAACTCGGTAATATTATGGGTTTTGAAGCAGCTGTAGATTGGTATAAGGAAGTAGTTAAGAGTTAGCTTTAGCTTTAGTAAGTTTTTAAGACAATTCTCAAAATTAAAGCCCTATTTTTCTCTTTTGTTAATGTTCCTTAGGCATGTTCTGAAGTTCTTTATAGGAAAATACGGGACCATCTTTACAAACGAATTTATTGCCAATATTGCATCTCCCACATTTTCCTATACCACATTTCATTCGCATCTCAAGTGAAGTTAGAATGTTCTTAGGGGGAAAGCCAAGTTTAACCAGAATCGGGATAGTAAATCGAATCATTATTGGTGGACCACAAATTATAGCTAGGGAATTCTCAGTATCTGACGCAACCTCTTTTATTATCTGATTAGGGAAGCCTACTCTCCCCACCCAACCATTGGAAGCTCTATCGATAGTTGGGATAACCTGTATGTCATCTCTTGTAGCCCATGTTCTGAGATCATACTTGTAGAGGAGCTCACCTGGATCACGAGTTCCATAGATAACACACAATTTGCCAAATTTTTCTCTATTTTCCTCGTGAAGAATGTATTTTATAAGCGAACGAAGTGTTGTAAAAGCAAAGCCTCCTCCAAGAATGAAAATATCGTGACTTTCTAAGCGTTCAATAGGCCACCCGTTCCCATAGGGTCCTCGAACTCCAATTATTTCTCCTTCCTCGCAGTTGTGTAAAGCGGTTGTAACCATTCCTACTTTCTTAACTGTAAATTCGAGAAAATTGTCTGAGGGGGAAGAAGCAATTCCGATAGGGCATTCTCCAACTCCGAAGAGGGAGAGCTCAGCAAATTGACCACATCTATATTTGAAATCTCGAAACTTGTTTGAGTTTTTAAATGCTAGCTTAAAAGTTTTAATATCGTTTAGATCATTCTCTTGTGTAATCTTTTTAATGACTGTAAGGTTTGGGAGATATGGATTCAACATTTCTTTCACCTATTGCGTCATTATCTTGTTAAGAACTTCTCTGATGTCCAAATTCACTGGACATTCGCGTATGCATCGACCGCAACCGACACATGCAATGTCATCATAGTTCTTTGGGTAATAGTTGAATTTATGCATCATTCGTTGCCTCATCCTCTCTTTTCCTGTTGGTCTTGGA
>Ga0209978_10000665_pt1 | contig 13425 bp, 12 predicted proteins | sample BentaG_FD_182805 | JGI IMG/M metagenome (GOLD analysis project Ga0209978, IMG submission 182805) | Deep subsurface microbial communities from South Atlantic Ocean to uncover new lineages of life (NeLLi) - Benguela_00093 metaG (SPAdes)... | ecosystem: Environmental > Aquatic > Marine > Oceanic >...
TCTTGGTGTATTCCTTAGCCAAATATTTGCGGCCTCAGAATGTTTTTGCCTCGGAATAAGTGTAATGGCCTCGTTTGGGCAAGCTACCCTACACACGCCGCATCCGAAACACCTGGTGGGATCTATGTAGACTTTGGAAAGTGCAGACGAGTAGAACTGGGCGCCAAACTGACATTGACTCATACAAGACTTACAACCCGTGCAGAGGTCCCAGTCTATTTGGCAGATGTATTCCGCTCGGAAGAAATTAGGTGCACCTCTCTCCTCAATGTACGTCTTGTAGGCGAAACAATCACGATCACAGTTACATATGCCAATAACATAAGGGGTTACGGCTGTCCAAATACTGTGCATCAACCCTTCTTCATCATATTCGCGAACGATCTTTTTGGCCTCTTCCTTGTCAAGTACCTCCAGGGACGAAGCGGCATCAGGAAACTTGCCCAGTATGCCCAGTTTATCTATTCCAAAACCAAAACAGTATCGTTTGTCTGTTTTCCCTGTCGTAATGAACCGGCATCCGCAAGGCATCCTCGTGATAGAGTCCACTATATCTATCACTTTTTCAACGTCCTCGATTGGCAGTACCTGACCAAAATGAACGGCCTTCCGACCTTCCACGATTTCTTCTTCGCTGGGTTGAACCTCGGGAGGCTCGGTCGATGGCGGCGCACCTTGTGACTGGTCCTCTGCCTTGGACACACCGCTGATCGCTGGCATCACAAAGTTCTCGAAGAAGCGATCTATCCACTCGACGCGTGTCGTGACCTTACCAATGTCCTTTTGGATGGAAGAAAGTTCCTCATGGAGTAATTCGTCCGCATAGTTCTTCATTTGAAGATACCACTTCTTTCCTTCCCCATGTTTAGTGCAATACTCACACATTTTGATCCTCCTTGTGACTTGGTTCATTCTTTCCTGAAAGTTCCCAAAAAGAGATACTAATCTTTCAACACTTCTCTCTTTGGAAGGCTTCCTCATATGTCAAGCTAGACTGGGCTGCCTACCTTATCACCTCCTCCTGGCCCAAAAAGTAGAGACTGCTCTCAAAGGACAGTTGACCTTTGAGAAGAAAGAACCTGAGGTAGAGGAGATCCTCGAGAAAACCAAGGCCTTTGAAGCTCAAGAAAAGAGACTCCCAAAAGATAAGGATGATGATGTCGTTAGTATCCATACCGATAAAGTCGAAATGGAAAAGGCAAGAGAAGTAGGTCCTGTCCATGTAGGATACCAGTTCTGGAAAAAACTCAAAATGGATGAGATTCTTGAAAGAGCAGGCTTTTCTGAAAAGGCAAGGCTTTTAACGTTGCTTATGGTAATGAACCGGCTTATCTCGCCCTCATCAGAACACAAAATGCCAAACTGGATCAATTCTACCGCCCTATCCGATATCCTTTCGGTTGACCTTACCTCGTTAAATGATGAGGCTCTCTATCGTAACCTGGATGAACTTCATCCGAAAAGAGGCGTTATCGAGGCCCTGCTGGCCGAGAAGGAGAAGAACTTATTCAGCCTTGATGATACCATCTATCTTTATGATTTAACCTCTACCTATTTTGAAGGAATGTGTCTTTTAAACCCCCAAGCAAAGCGGGGTTATTCCAGAAGAAAATCCTTTCTGGTAAGCGGGCTCTTTTTATATAACTATTTCTCTGGCGCTCTAAGAGGCTTCAATAACTTCGCATAAACCATTCCGTAATGTTTAACGAATTTATTCCTTTCCGTATCTTTAATAGGGGCCATCTTCATAATTTCCAAAGCAGCTGCTGCAGCATCCCGTCTACGCGTTTCCTTCGTCTCTACCTTGCTACGCCATATTCGAAGCCCTTCACCTGCAACCGCTCCACCTATTCCGGCAAGAGCAACTATGATACCCCAAACCCAATCAGCCATATCTCCTTACCTGTAAGGCGGCCTTTATCGCTTTCTATTCCCCCTGAGCGAGAATCCTCTAAGTTATGAGGCTAGCATTGCCTATCTGTCTGGTTAATATCATAAGTGGCCTTTTTGTCAATTCCCCATTGCAAAAATCTCTCTAAGCGTGTATAATTCTACATTACAGAGTTTGCACCTTAAAAATCTTACCTTTAATTACCTACCCTAAACCAGCCTAAATTCCCTGAAAACAAAAAATTGTTGGAGGTGATATGTGAGAAAGATATCTGATGATCCGGTACGTTTTGTGGTTAGTTTGATGGAAGTAATGAAGTACGGGCTTTGTCCACTTGAGCAGCTTAAGAGAAATCCGGAAGTTAAGCTGTTGTTTTCGAAAAAATCAAAAGAGGTGAAAAATAATGTCAACAAAGGAAATAGCTAAAAGGAATGACCTGTTTCGTAGGAGTATCCCCTCCCAGTGTGAAGGCCTTCGTTTCACTTCGCCCAAATTCTGCTCACTCATACCTTCTTATTAGATCGATGCCGTTCGCTGAAAACATCTCCATTCTTCAAGAAAGAAGCGGGGGAACAGTCAGAGTCTTCGTAGATATCAAAAAGTTTCCGGCCTTCAAAGTTTAGGCTTTTTGAAAAGTCCAGAACAAGACTCTTGAGAAGCTATTCAGACTTGTTATCAACATTGTCCAGTCCGGGGAGCCAATCTTGAGTTTTGCTGTGTTGAGCTATAATGTCGAATGGGATTTTCAGCTTGAATAAAAGCTTTCTGTCACTCAAGATAGGGTTCTGAGTGGGAAATTTAGAAGGCCCTTTTTTCATTTACTTCAGAACTTTCGAAAATTTCTAGGGCTCTACTCGCCAAATTTAATACCTTAGAAGCCGTTAAATAAAAGGCTTCAAAACTGTTATATGCAAAGTGTGGGACATATGATAAACAGCACTAAGCCATTTGGAGGATGGAGGTATCCCTTCCTTAATCAACTCCCTTTCATCGCCCCTTCAATCCTCTATTATTCCCCTGTTTAACTCTTAACATTTTATTCAACAAAGGAGTCGTAGCAAACCACTTCTTCCAGAGGTTTTCTGGGTTTTTTCCTTGGACTTTCAGCCGGATAACCCACAGGGAGCAAAGCCACTACTTTATATTTTTCAGGGATACTTAAAATCTGTTTTACCTGGTCTTGGTAAAATCCCCCAATCCAGCAAGTACCAAGCCCCTCCTCTACAGCTACCAGAGTCATATGGTCAAGGGCTATAGCAATATCTACAGGATGAGCAGGGATCCCACCAGGCATCACATAATCTGGATCAAGAGTCACAGCAACAATTATCACCGGAGCGTCACCTATAAAGGAGTAGGAGGTAGCTTCCTTTGCTAATTCTGCTTTGTTCATTGCGTGCCTGCTGTCTTGAGTGATTATTCCTGAAGAATTTATTCTTATGGTACCTGAAAACTGAATGGTGTTAAAAAAAACGTTCTAGGCCATGATAGGTTGACAACTACTGAACTTTACCTTAACCTTTTACCAGAAGACGCAGTTAGAGAATTTTTCAATAAGTGGTAGGTTTGCATAAAGATAGTATGTGCGACGTTGTCACTTATGCTCCAAAATCGGAAGAATATCCGACACAGCCGGATATCAACAAGTTATCCGAAATTTTGATGGCTTGCTCGAAGTAAAGGTTCCTTATAGTTTATAACCTGATAAGAACATAGAAATGTTATAAAATAATTAGAACAAAGTTATATATAATAGATTTTTCCCAAGATTCTCCGACCTTGGGAGGAGGCAACTCTTCCAAAGGGAGCTGACCCGAGGTTAATAATTATGCAAAGTTTTGTAGAGCTTCTTAGGCATCAATTTGAAGAAAATGCTGATAATCCGGCTATCATCTATCATAATGAAATTCTAACTTTTGGACAACTAGAAAAAAAAGCGGAAAAAGTTGGTGCTTTTCTTCAAGAAAAAGGATTAGAAAAAAGCGATAGAGCTGTTCTTTATACTCCGGAAAAACTTCCCTTTCTAATAATTCATTTAGGAATTATCCTGGGTGGTGGTGTATCTCTCCCTTTAAATTTCAATTTTACTAAGGAGGAAATGATTTATTTCCTTAATGATAGTGGTGCGCGGTTCGTTTTCGCTTCTGATAAACAAGCTGCGCTGATTAAAGAAATAAAAGATCAATGCCCAGAATTAGAAGAAGTTATTGAGCCTGCCAAAGCAGTGGAGATAGACGTCAGCAAAAAATTCAAAGAAGTAGAGATAGAGGCCGAGGATCATTGCTTTATACTTTATTCCTCAGGTACCACCGGGCGACCAAAAGGGGTTGTTCATACTCACCGGAACGTAGCCGCAAGTCTTCTTGCTCTTCAAAAATGTTGGAAGTTCACCCCAGAAGATATACTGCTCAATGCACTTCCACTTTTTCATATCCATGGACTCTCCTTTGCTACTCATCTAGCTCTCGTTTCTGGTGGTTCTATGATACTAGGGGATAGGTTTCATCCGTTGAAAACTATGGAGAAAATTAAAGATGCTACTGTTTTTATGGGTGTGCCAACCATTTATTACGCTTTCTTAAGAAGGCCAGAGTTTAAAGAAAAAGCAAAAAAATGGTATAAAACAAGGCTTTTTACCTGCGGTTCTGCTCCTATCCGCTCAGAAGTTCTGCCAGAAATTGAAGCAATTATTCATAAAAATCTAATAAACCGTTATGGTATGACCGAGAGTCACGTAATAACAAGTCTTCCATTGGACGGACCTTTCAAACAAGGCTCTGTTGGGTTACCGATCGATGGTATAGAGATGAAGTTAGTCAGTGAAGATGGTAAAGCTTTGTTTGCAGGGACTAAAGGAGAAAATGGTAGCCCGGTTGTTGGTGAGGTAAAGATAAGAAGTAAAAACCTTTTTAGTCACTATTGGAACAAGCCAGAAGCAACCAGTATGGCTTTTGACCAAGAAGGTTTTTTCTCTACCGGAGACCTAGGGTATATCGATGAAAACGGGTTTTTAACTTTAGTTGGACGGAAAGACGATCTTATTATCACGCATGGCTATAACGTCTATCCACCTGTAATTGAAGGAGTGTTAAACGAATTTGCTCAAGTAAAAGAATCAGCAGTAATTGGCATTCCTGATCAAAGAAAAGGAGAGAAGGTGATAGCAATAATAGTACCCAATGGTATATTAAACATAAAAGAATTGAAAAAACATTGCCAGGCAAAATTGGTTAATTATCAACGACCAGTACATTTTGAACTTGTTAAAGAGCTTCCCCGCAATACTATGGGTAAAATATTAAAACGAGTATTAAAAGAAAAATTTACAGAAAGAATCTGAATTGAAACTAGTGGATATACAAATTTGAAGGAACTTGGATAGAACCTTAGAATTGTTGATCACACTTTGACTCAATTCGGAAACCTCAAAGATTTAGGATGTCTGCAACTGTGCCCCCGAAAACTTTATGTTGAATCTTTTTAGGTACTTTCAGGTCGTCCAAAAGTTTTCTGTAGTCATTTAGTACATCTTCAATCAACTCACAGGGAACGTCACCTCCAAAAACAATTTTCTCAAAAGGCCCCTTTCCCCCTAATCCCTCATAGTGAAATGTCTGTTTTCCTGTCCACCAGAGAATTTCTTTAAAAAATGAAGGTTTTTTCTTTTTCAGAGTTGAACCACTAAGATCAAAATAGACATTGGGATTCCAACGAGCAACCTCACAAGCCTCTTCATACCAAGGATTTCCCAGGTGAGCGCCTACTAAAGTAAGCTTAGGAAACGCACGAGCTATGGTATCCAAGTATGCGGGACGCATTCTGTTAAAAGAAATATCAAAGCTTGCCTCGTCTTCTCTTCTTGCCAGTATCCCTAAGTGAAAAAGAATGGGCATGCCATAATCCTGAGCGCGAGCATAAATAGGATAGAACTGTTTATCATCATAATTTGCAAGAGGGCGAATTACTTTTAGACCCTTAAACCCTTTTTCGTAGAGCGTATCCACTGTGGCTACATTGTCCACCCCCAGTCTCATGTAACCAAATCCAGTGATTACATCCGGATACTTTGTAAATGCCTCTTTAACCCCGTCATTTCCCAACATTCCATGATGGCGACCTAAACCGCTTATACATACTTTATCAATTCCCAATCTCTTACATTCTCTTACCAGTTTATCTACGTAACCCTTACGATCGTATAAGTGCTCATGAAAATCAATTATCATCCCTGGCCTCCTTCAACATCTTGATATTAGAAAGGTGGTCTCAACACCCATGCTACGATCAACCTTTGATTGCTCCTGCCACTAGACCTTTAATCATGTATTTAGAAAACAGAATAGTAAAAATTATGATCGGGATCATTGATAGAAAAGCAGCTGCGCTAAGTTGTCCCCAATAGATATGGAAATCACCAAAAAAGTCGGTAAGTCCGGGAGATATCGTCCTGGCAGCGGGTGTAGTGGTAAAAACAACTCCATATAAAAGTTCATTCCAGCCCAATACAAAGGTAATTATGGCAATGGCAACAAAGGCTGGCAGAAGATTGGGCAAAATAATCTTACCTAAAGCCCTAAGTCTCGAACACCCGTCCACTTCAGCCGCATCAATTAATTCATCGGGAAAGGAATCAAAAAAACCCTTCACTATCCAAATATTCAGTGGCAAACTAATATAAACGTAACTCATTACTAAAATAAAATGGGTATTGATAATCCCAAAATATTTCCCAATGGTGTAAAAAGGTATCAAAAGGGAAGGAGGTGGTACAGTTCGAGAGAGTAAAACCAAGATAAAACAAAGAGCACTACCCTTAAATCTGAACTTGCTGAAGCCGTAGCCGGCCAAAATCGATAAACCACAAGAAACAATAACTGTAGAGATTGCCACAATGGCACTATTCCTGAAATAATACGGAAAAGGCCTTTTCACAAAAACGTCAATGAAGTTTCTCATAGTTGGTGCTGAAGGTAGCCAGGTGGGTGGCCAGACATAAATTTCTTTATTTTCCTTGAGCCCTGTTAAAAATATCCAGACTATAGGAGAGAGTGACCAAATCATAACAACAATACCAAACAATACTATCACAATTTTCATAACAACTATGTTTTTCTTCATTAAATCTTACCCTTCCCTATCAGTTCAACTCTCAGGCCCTTAACGTATGCCCAGACTATGATCAAAGTGACAATCACCATAATAATTGAAAGGGCAGAGTTATAACCAAAAAGCAACTGGATTTTTTTTTCTTGAAGGAGCATGGCCATCAATTTTGTGCTATTCCCTGGACCTCCCCCAGTCAAGACATAAGGTATAGGAAAATTTCTCAGGGAATACATTGTTCGTATCAACAGCGAAACAAAGATGGCTGGCTTCAATAAGGGTAAGGTAATAAACAAGAATTTCTGGTACATTCCGGCCCCATCTAATTCAGATACCTCATAAAGATCTCTGGGAATAGATTTTAACCCGGCCAATAAAATTAAAGCCACAAAGGGGGTGGTATGCCAGGTGATTACCGTTATACAGGCCAACATACCAAGCATGGGAGATCCCAGCCAATTTACGAGAGATCTTATCAAACCAAGCTTTATTAGACTGTAATTTACAATGCCAAATTCTGCATTTAGTATCCATTTAAAACTTACGCTTCCCGCCACCATAGACACCATAAATGGCATAACCACTATGATTCGCAATGTGCCTTCAAATTTCCCCGACCTATCGAGTAAAGATGCAATTCCTAAACCCAATAATAATTCTATGCACGAGCTTACCAGAGAAAACACGAGGGTGTTTTTAAATACCGTCAAAAAATCCGGATCTTGGAAAACATTGATATAGTTTTTTAAACCAACGAACTCAGCCATTCTCCCAAAGGACCATCCGTAAATGCTGGAGACAACAAGATAGCCCAATGGAAATATGACTATAGCAAATATCACTATCAAACTCGGTGATATTAATAGATAACCTTCTAAAATTTGCCTCGCTGACCGTGATAAAGACATCCTTTTCATTATCTTCTCTCTACATCGGGTAAAGGCATACAGAACTCCCCCCGTAGTTCTCGCGGGGGGAGTTCTGTCGTCTTCTTAAAACCTTACTAGAGGAGTCAGATAAGCAGCTCAGAAAGAGATTGAATAAACAACCTCTTTATATCCCGTCATAATTAGCGGAATTTCCGTATTTTCGCCGCTGCACCATCAAGAGCCTCTTTTGGTGTTTTCGTCCCGGATAAGGCCGCATTTTCTTCTTCCCATAAAATTCGCTCTATTGTTCCCTGATTTCTGACGACCTCAACCTCCGCGTATTCGAGCAGATCCTTAAATACGCTCAAAAGATCCGCGTATTTTTTAGCAGTTAAGTTACTTCCCTTTAATGCCTCAGCAGGAGGATTTTTTACTCGAGAATCTTCAAAGGCTCCCAGCATAAAAGAAACGTTTCCAGGCTCATAAATCATTTCCAGCACCTGCCCGTCGTACCCGCAATAGGTTTTAATAAAGTCCATACTCCAGTATTTGTTCTTTGAGACAACATTTAAAAGCAACGGCGTAGTGATGTAGTAGGCAGATTTACGACCTCCCTCCAGTATCGGGAGTCCTGTTACCGCCCATTTGCCCTTTACTACCGAATCAGGTTGATCCAGCATTTTTACCATCCAGCTCCAGGAAATTGCCATAGCTGCTTTGCCGGAGATGAAGGCTCGTAAAACATCACCTGAATCATAGGTGTTGACTCCAGGAGGCGAAACCTTATATTTGTTTCGTAAATCGACGACAGCACTGAGAGCTCTTACCCCTTCGGTGCTATTTACGGTAACTTCATCGCCAGTAAAGATTCTTCCTCCTATTTGATGGAGCAGTGTTTCGGGAATATGACCGAAATGTATTCTAGCAATTCCGGCATGTACAATTCCCCACTGATCGATCACCCCGTCGCCGTCAGTATCTTTGGTAGTTTTTCTGGCAAATTCCACCATTTCTTCCCAGCCTTGAGGCACACTTGCGTAGCCAGCTTCCTTTAACAGATCTGTTCTGTAGTAAACGAAACTAACCATATTCCCACCATGTAGACCATAGGTTTTACCTTTATATTGGAGTCCATCTTTCACTGGATCTGGATAATACCTTAAGATATTCTCCGCAATAGGATCCAGCGGTTCGAGCCAACCAGCTGCAGCCCAATCCTTTATCCAGCGATCGTTAGCGGCCATTATATCGATACTCGGATCCCGGCTAGATAAAACAGAGATTAGTTTGTCATAAGCCCACGTCTCTCCCAGCTCGATAACATTCACCTTAATGCCGGTCTCTTTTTCCCATAATTTTATGACATGAGCTAGACCCGGATCACCCCCTAAAGAACCCATATTGGTCATAGTAATGGCTGCAGGCTTAGGGGGTATCTCTTCTGCCAATGCCAGCGCACCGAATATAAGCAGCATTAACCCCCCTATCAATACTAAACTTGTTCTTCTCCTTCTCTTCATCTTTTTTTAACCTCCTTTTTAGCCTATCTGACTTCTATCCTCCCAAATAAGCTTTCCGGCAATGTTCCATCCCTCCTTTCAATCTTTGATAGCGTACATGTTAGTAATGTTTTATTCTCCAATAATATTTCTCATGTAGCGGACGGTTTCTCTCCTTACCCCCTGCCATATTTCCACTCTTGAAGACCTCCGGAGTGATTCCCTTTTTCACCAGATTCTCAACCACCTCAGCTACAATGGAGTTGAGTATAAACGCAATGACAACAGTAGAGGAAGAGGAGACTTTTAGATCAAAGCCTTCAATCTCAACTACCGCATCTCCGGGGGGAACGTGAGCATCTACCACTAAATCTGCTAATTCAAATAGATTCTTATTACTGGGATGCCTGTTGGGAATCCCTGGTGCGGCACCTTTAGAAAATTCAGATGAGGTCACTGCTATGATTTTTATGCCCCTTTTTCTGCATTCCAAAGCTGTATCTATAGTCACGGCATTTATTCCATTCACATTAATCTCTATCAACAAATCTCCTTTTTTTACTCTGTAGTAGTCTAGAATTCTTTCGGCATAGCCCACTAAGCTTTCGGTATTGGGATGACTCTCAATGTTAGCCATACCAGGTGGAAATATAGGACTTATTGCCGCCAGCCCTCCAGCTCTAGTAAATAATTCCATTGCCCCCATTATAGAATGACCTCCCGTACCAAATGCCCATATTACCTCATTGTTCATTATTTTTTCACTAATGAGATCTGCAGCTTCTTTTATATTTGCCATCTCCTTTTCTTTGATCTCCCGAAGAATTCTCTCTATTGCATCATAGTATTTCTCTGTGGGATTCATTTTGATTTACCTCCTATCCTTCTAAGCCAAGAATTTTTTCCTCCCCCTATTCTTTCTCATCTCCTGTTGTAATTGGATTAAGTTAAGGGTCAATCGCTAAGTACGTACCATCACCTTCTCGCTTGCTTCTCCACCCCCTCTCTTACACCTTGAAAAAATAGGAGCACTCTACTTATTTCCTCTGTTCTTTGGCAGCACCTCAAGGTTTGGAGCATCTATATCTTCATCTCAAATTTGTTTTTCTTAATTATCTAAAATTCCTTAGTTTCCTTCACTTTTTCACAAAAACTCAATTATTTCGTTCCTGGTAGACTATCCTCCCCTTAACTATTGTCACAGTAACATGTATATCTTCATCAAAAATGACTATGTCGGCATCCTTCCCTTCTACCAAGCTTCCTTTTTCCTTATCTATCCCGATTACTTTAGCTGGGTTTATAGTTGCCATCTTAACCGCGTCTTGGACTGAGAACCCCACCAATTTAACCATATTCCTTACACATCTATCCATTGTAGCTACACTACCTGCAAAAGAATCACGGGTCAAAAGTTTAGCTACATAATTCTCCTTTTCCTCTGGAACCTCAAATTCCTCTGCCACGTTAGCCTCAACAATAGCATCTAATCCTCCAACGCAGTATTTTCCTGGTCCTAGTCCGGCAGCACTCATGGCATCTGTTATAACTGATACCTTATCAAGACCCTTCGTTTTTATTATCAGCTTCATAAGGCTGGGAGGCAAATGGTGTCCATCCGCAATGATCTCCGTAGTTAGCTCGTTCAATAAAAGGGTTGACTCTATGACGCCAGAGATCCTGTATGCATTGATTCTTTTCAGTCCCGACATTCCTGAATACATGTGTGTTACGTGAGTATATCCAGCCTCAATAGCGGCCAAGACATCCTGATAAGTTGCATTGGTATGAGCAATTGAGGCGACAATTCCACGTTTTTTTAACTCTCGTCCTAATTCCAATCCTCCCTCCAATTCAGGAGCTGCAGAAAACCGAAGGACACAATCATACTCATCCAAAAACTTCAAATACTCCTCTGGTTTAGGTTTTATTAAATATTGAGGGTTTTGTGCTCCTTTTTGTTCCAGGGAAAAGTATGGCCCCTCTAAATGAGCACCCAAAACTTGCGCTCCAGGCAATGTTCTTTTCTTAGCCAGTCCTATAGCCTTAACTGCTCTTGTAATATCATCCATGGGAGCAGTTAAAGCGGTGGGAACAATGGACGTGGAACCCCCTTCGGCATGGGCAACGGAGATCTTTTCAATGGCCTCCTGTGTTGCATCCATAGTGTCCGCTCCACCTCCACCATGAAGATGAATGTCAATAAACCCAGGGGCTAAATACCTACCGACAACATCTATCACTCTTGCATCTTCAGGAATCTTATTTTCACCCTCAGGACCAACATTCGAGATCTTACCATCACTAACTATCAGCACACCATCATCTATAACCCTCATAGGGGTTATTATCTTCGCGTTTTTCAATACAAGAGTTTCGTTTTGAGGCATACTTCCCCTTTTTCAACAGTTAAATTTATGCTTTTCAAGCAGTTTAGCCGAATTCCTATCCAAAAATAAAAATGCATTGTTGTGCTTTCTCAATATGGAAGCAGGATGGTATGGAGAGACATTGCCTTCAAGGCAATCCTTGACAGTTTGTGCTTTACGACTATCTGGAACAGTACAGATTACATTCTTTGATTTCATTATTTGCTTGATGGACATTGAAATTGCCCTGCGAGGCACCTCATCAAAGCTCTCGAACCATCCTTCACCAAGCTGCTGTTTTCTACAGGCCTCATCCAGCCTCTCTGCAGCAGCCTTTCCCAATTCTTTTTTTGTTTCCAATATTCTCACATCAACCATCGTTCTTTTACCTGTTTTAACCCCCTATAAAGCTAAATAACGACTCCCCAGCTTGGACTGCTTCTACCCCTTGAAAAAGGAGCTACTTGGAGAATTGAGCAAGCTTCAAACTAACCAACTTCCAGATATATCTTAACTTAAAGCATAGCCTGCGGCACCAACCCTTAACTGCCTAAAATACTCGGTCCTGGCGAACTAATTCCTGCAGGTTTCGCCATCATATCCTTGTTATCATTGATTCCTGTCCAGGTAGGGCAGAGCTTGTCATCTCCTCTTTTGAGATTAACGGTGGCTTGGAGGCAGATCAGATTTGGGCAGGCTTTTCTACAGGACTAACTTCCGATTTGGATACTATATTTTCTCGCAGGCACAATCACCACAGGGTTTACCGCATCCCTCGCAGACTCCATTTACTATCTTTCTGCCGCACTTACAAGGAGTACACCCACAACTCTTGCACATATTTTGACCCCCTTCTTATTCAGCCTATAATTGGCTCATTTGTAAAATCGTTCGATCTATCCTTCTTTTTCCAAATAAGCCGCTAGAAGACTCGCATACGACAGATTTTAGCCGGGCAACGGTTTATCACTATTATACGTATGCCCCTTTTTGTGTCAAGTCCAGAAGTGGATAGGCCTAGAGACTGTTACCAGAGGGACTCTTTAAAGGGGATACTGGCTATAAAGGTTTTTACCCGGAAATACAAAAAATGGAAAGATTGAGACAAGGAGGCTGCCCCTCTTTCATAAGTATTCTCTCAAATATTGCCCCACGGCTTCCCTGATGAGATCCGGCTTACATCTTCCTGTATTCTCAGAGGTTCTTGCCAAAAGATTCCAGTTAAATCTAGGAAAATAGGCAGTTATGGTTTTGTAATTGTCTCTTCAAGGCTTTTGGAAGATAGGAATAGTTCGAATCAGACTGGCAAACTATAGACTGGAATTTGAATATCATCTGTGGTATTCTTGAAGAAAGTTCTAACATCGTCCTGGCAGGGGAGCCATTGTATATACCTTCTAAAACATGGTGGATTTGTTATCAACATCGTCCAGCCCGGGGAGCCAGTTAATACTATAAAAAATTTTTTCTCTGCTTAGAAGCGGTAACCTACCGGGCTTAATGGAAGAAGCCCATTTAGTATCAGAGTAGCCAGAGGTGATTGCTATCGAAATGAATAGTGATTTACTTTGATAAGTAAAACACCTATCAAAGACAACTTATATAACTTGCCTATTATCAAAATATATTGTCACCGCACAGCTTGACAAGGAAATAGAATGATGTACAATGTTATTGCGATTTTTGGTAATCAG
>Ga0209978_10000666_pt1 | contig 13411 bp, 11 predicted proteins | sample BentaG_FD_182805 | JGI IMG/M metagenome (GOLD analysis project Ga0209978, IMG submission 182805) | Deep subsurface microbial communities from South Atlantic Ocean to uncover new lineages of life (NeLLi) - Benguela_00093 metaG (SPAdes)... | ecosystem: Environmental > Aquatic > Marine > Oceanic >...
ACCTACAAATGCTATACTAACAAATATTAGGCTATCTAAAGCGAGAGTTGGAATGTCGCTAAAAATGTTTCTAATCCACAGATTTTTTCCTCTAGTTAGCTTTTTCAATTTTGAAAACAAAAGGGCATCTAAATTCTCAGTTATAATAAAGGATATCCAAGATGCAAGCGTTATTCGAATAGTTGATCCAAAAAAACTTATCCAAAACAATTGGTCAGTAGCGCTCCAAAAAGGAAAACCAGGTATTTCAATACTGAACCATATAAAAATTGCCATTAGAATTTGAGTGATAAACGCGATAAATATCATTCTATGGGTCTTTTTTCGGCCAAAATTCTCATTAACCATATCAGTTATTTGAAATGTAAAAGGAAATATAAGAACCGCGACTGGAGCTGTGATTAGATAAGTTCCAATACTGAAATCTCCAATTTTTGCTGCTAAAATCTGGGACATTGTAATGAACAAGATATAAAAAGCGATTGCTACATCCTCCCTTTTCTGCATTTTTATATATTGACTTATCATTAGAGTTGATACAAAGATAACTATAACCCATACCAGAAATACTAACCACATTTATTTCACTTGAAATCTATATTAAATTGAATATGATCATTTTATGAATTCATCTCATTAAAAATTATATAACATAACTAAATTATTGGGGAGAGTCTAGTATTAATCGAGAAGTTATAGGAAACTTAATTAAATTATTAATCAAATTTATTGAGCGGAAAACTGGCACTCTTTCTAATAAAAATCGCAGTAATGCGGAGATAGTTCACTATTATTACGAAATACTCCGATATTGGAACAAAATCAATTTTATATTAAAACGAAACCTTAAAATTACTACTGGATCGCATAGTTCTAATAGTTATGCTATTGCTAAATATCTTATAGCTATTTATCGAATCGTTTGGGAGAAGGAAAATGTTATAAAAATGGGTAATGAACTCGATTTCGTTTCAGATGAATTAAATCAGATAAAAAATCTTAAGTTCTTCTCTTGGGAGCAGGCTTTATCTGGAAAAAATGATATTGAAAGACTTAGCATAGAAATCGCAATTCCCTCTTTTTTAATTAATAAACTAGCAAAAGTTATGGATATAGAGACCATTAGAGCAAATATCAAACAAATGGACAGAAAGATGGGGAACGAGCCATTATATTTCCGATTTAATAATTTGATATTTGAAAAAAGCCAAAAAAATGCTCTAGACTTTATCTTAAAGGATTTAGAAGACCAAGGAATTAGCACTAAACGAGATTTACATTTCTCAGAAGTATTTTATACACAATCAAAAAATAAAAAGAAAATCCTTTTGAATGGATTGTATAAAGAGGGAAAAATAGTTATCCAAGATAAAGCTTCATTTGCCGTAGCTGACCTTTTAGAACCTAAAGCAAATGAGTTAATATTCGATATGTGCGCCGCTCCTGGAATAAAAACTAGCAATATTGCTTATTTATCTCAAAATAAAGCGAAAATTATAGCCAACGATTTTAGTAAACCGCGAGTAAAAAGTATGAGTCAATTTTTAAGTAACTTAGATACATTAAACGTTAATTTAATGAATTCAGATGGTATTAAATTTCCCGTCAGAAGCACTAAATTATTTGATAAGATTTTATTAGATGCACCTTGTACTGGAAGTGGAACGTTTTCAACAAACCCCGAACTTAAATGGCGACAAAATGAAGGATTCCTTCATCAAAACCTTTTACTCCAAGATAAATTACTTAAAAGTGCTATCAATCTTTTAAAACCCTCTGGAATTCTCGTTTATTCTACGTGTAGTCTTTATCCCGAGGAAGGAGAACACCAAGTTCTAAAAGTTTTGAACCATTTTCAACCTATGGAGCTTCCAAAATGGTTTTCTCCTAGCTATAAAATAGGCAACCAGCATATTTCTGGGACAGGAAGATTGTTTCCGGCAACCCACCACACAAAAGGATTTTTTATCGCAAAATTCAAAAAAAAATAAATTCTATCATATTAGAAGAACTGTATCTAAGGTGAAACTAAAATAACTGAACCTAAGTATTGGACCGTAGGACAAATTGACGCGACAGGAGTCAGAGGCCCCCACGAGAAGGAATTTGAAGATATTAGCAAAGCAAAATATTCTCTTTTCGTTGATATTAACATGGATACATTGAAAAAGATAATAACAGAGGATATTGGCGGGAAAATCGAAAACATTGGATTAAACGAAGATTGGACAGTCACCTTAGAAATGTTCCCTGAAGTAAATATCCATTTAGCCTATTCGTATTTTGGCGATGAATTTGGGGATGACATTACAGCTGAATTTAAGTGTTACTTTTCGGGAGAAAGAGCGATGATCGTACCCGGTGAAGATAGCATAACTTATGTTGATATAATCTTTGGTTTTATAGAACGGATGATTATTCATAAAGAACCTTTTGAGACATCTTACGAGACAAAAACAGATTTAATGAAGAAAGTATTAATTCAACGAATTGAACCATTTAGCTTATTAAAAGATAGTAATCAGACCAAACTCGCTTCTTTTCTAGGTGCTAAAGTCTGGAATACAGAAAATGGGTGGAGAATTAAAAAAGAGGTTTTTCCGGGAATTTTTATTGAATTAACATACGATGCTCATGAGAAACTAAATATCGCTTACACAGGTGAAGCACTCTCTAAAAAAATAGGTAGTTATCACATGGAGTTTCTAGGTATTTTCTTAATCAATCATATTCTCCGATATATCACACTAAATAACCTAGACAGAGAATTACCTGATATCTGCTATATTATGTTTTCGAGGTATTATACAAAAATGAAAAATTGGAAACATAATCTTAGGTAACTATTTCTTAAAAAATATAAAAAATTAGAAAAAAAACTAGTTAGCGATCCACATTATTGTTCTACCTTTTTTCCTTGCGCGTTTTACCTTTTGGGAACTTTCTAAGCCAGCCATAACCTTCCATATCTGTGAATTACTTAATTTGAAATATTTTCTTAGTTCCGGAGTAGACATTTCTTTACCACTCAATAAATTTACGATTAGTCTTTTCATCTCTTCGAGTGTGTTCTCGTTGGATACAATTGGAACAATCTTTTCTTCTTCATCCACATCCATTTCATGAATAATTCTAGTTGCAATCTTGTTAAGCTGTTTAATATTCCTATCAATTCCTTGGGGTGTCATAAATAGGCAACAAAGTTCTAGGTCACTCGGGAATGCCACGATGTAAAACTTATCGTACAAAATCGCTCTTGGTTTTTTCCCGGCATTGCCTCCTCGAAAAGCTAAGTAAAAGTTCATAGCAAAATCATCTAATTTCATTAGATCTGAAGGGCTTCCATATTCTTTTTTCCATTTAAGAAAAGGGCCGTCTATCATATCGAAACCTATTAAAGCCGCGCCGAAAAGTTCATCTTCATTAAAGTTCATTTTTTTTTGACCTCCTTCTTATTACAATTTGGTTTAATTCTTTTCTAATAATCTCCATCAATTTAATTCTTTCAGTAGGGTTTATTGCTGTAAGTCCATATGTTTTCACATGAAGTATTTCTTCCACTCTTTTGGGAGTCATTCGACCATTATTTTTTTTTAAATCTTGTTTATTTGCTATAGCAATTATTGGACAGTCTTTATCAACAAAATGCGTAGCGTAATTAATCAATTCTCTAGAATTTAAAACATTTCTCGGAGTAGAGTCAGTTACAACAAAAACAACATCTGATCCTAATAGATAATCTCGTGAATAAGTTTTGAAATAACTATGCTGTCCTCCAAAATCCCAGACCCTAACATTATAGTCATCTAATTTAATAGTTTTTAAATCAAAGCCATGAGTAGGAAAATAAAATTTATCAATTAAATTCTTTGAAAGAAGTCTTAACATGGTAGTTTTTCCGACGGCGGGTGAACCTATGAATGTAACCTTCATTAATTTTGAGATTTCTGAACTCAACATTTCCTATTTCAATACGAAAAGAATATTTATAAAGAAAAAAGGCCAAATCATTTACATATACCTAAGTAATATGTAGATCATATGTTAAAGCCGTGAGAGCTCTTATCCTAGAGAATCGCACTAAATGGAAGATTGTAAAAGAATAAAAGTAAAATTATTGAAAATAAAGTAGGAATAATTAAACTGTACGTAAATAATCCTTGAGAAACCTTTAAGCACTTAAATAATGTATCCATTATTACTTCGAAATACTTTGGATCCCCCCAAATTTTAACCTTTTCGACAATAGAATCATAATAATAAAACTCAACTTCTTCTAAATTATTCTCTGCTTCAACAATTAAAGTATCCAGCTTCTCTAAAATCATTTCTAAAGTTATTTTATCACCGATTGGACTATATCCCCTCTGTGAAATTTGTCTTGCAACGGTATGAGAATCAGAAGTTGTTATTTCACCTCTCTCTATTCCTCTATTCTGTAACTCGTTTAATACAAATGAACGGATATCGACATAAGCATTGTTAGCATCAAAGTGAACGAATATTGTTTTTTGATTAGATTCTATATCTTTAAATAGGTGAACTACCAAGCCACCAGTTCCAATTCCATCCTTCTCCGAATATTCAAGCATTAAATCTTTTGCAACACCGTATTGAACTACAAACTTGTTAGAGAGATCTCTTTTTTTATTTGAGACTAAAAACTTCTCAGAGACAGAGATAAGGTCTTTAGATTCTATAGATTCATCTTTTATTAAAACTTCATCTCCTATTATGGAATTATGTGAATCGATAATAATTATATCACGATATCCTTTTGACTTAGCTATCTTTCTGATTTTTTCTCCTACTTGCATTTGAATATCATCAGAAGGTAATGGATGTCTTGTCAGAAACACGATAGCAACGTTATTTATATCGATACCTAATAGTTTAGCGGAATTGGACATACTTCTCGATGTTGTATTTACTTCTTTTGTCCATTCGATCTTTGAATTTTCTTGAATATATTTTACATCGCTTTTGATACTACTTAAAACTTTTTCAAGTTCTTTTTGGGAGGTTAGATTATAAGTGTGATCGTTGGTTGTATGATAAACTGTTGTACCTTCAATGCTCTCGAATGCTTCATAGATATGAGCAGGTAAATCAGAAGACCCACAAGTTTTAAAAGGCCCAAAATGAACTTGGGGAATAACAAATAATCCTTTTAATTTTTTAGTTTTTTCACTCCTTATAGCTAAATACTGGATTTTCACATTCGAATACACTCCAATTTTATCAAAAAAACTTTCAAGTAAATCATCGTTACCTTCCGTTAAAATGGAGAGTACAAAAGCTCTAATGAAAGGATACCCCCCTATTCCTGTTGCTTGCCTATATACATTGCTTACTCGAGACAAACCTCTTCCATAGGGAATTGCAAATATAAGAGCACATACAGGATAAAATAACATAGCTCTAATGAAGAATAAAAGGGGGACTTGTGATGCGAAAATACTGTAGAAAGTTATTTCAATAGCAGGTTGAACAAACGCTAATATAAAGTTACCATATTTTCCCACCGTAGTGAATGAAAAATATACAACATAAGCAATGATAAAAGAAACTACTGTGCCAAGAATAAGAAATACTTCTTGAAATGCTATATTTCTTAGGAAAATTGTAATTACTTGACCAATTAATAGTGAAAGGCCCATAAGTCCAGTAAAAAAAGAGTTCATTTGAAGTGCCCATCCTTTTGGAGGTACGGTTAAGAGAGGTGATCTTTTTGAGAAAAGTAAAATTGATATTATTGCTCCTCCTCCAGAAGTGGAATAAATTGTAATTAATAAGTTCGAAAGGTAAAAAAAATTCCAAATATTGGTAAGAAGTGAGTTTAAAATAAATGATAGAAAACTAATAACAGCAGGTAGGCTAAAAAATAATACATAAGCTAATTTTTTCTTAGAAAAAAAATCTAAATATGACAAAATTCCTGGAATATGACGAGTTGGTGGTTGTTGCGCGTACATAACCGGTATTTAATTAAGTATTATTTCTTATTAAATTTTATTCTATTCCTACTTTTAAATTAATGAAGTATCCTTATAATTAAATGCGTTTAAAAAATTATAAATAATTAAAAAAATATTAAAAATTATGTCGGATAATTATCCAAATCTTCACAGAAGTTCAAATAAACGATTTAGCGAGATTCTGTCTGAAGGATTTCTTTTATTTGGCAAAAATTGGTTGACGTTAATTATCCCTTTCGGTTTATTTTTTATAATTTCGCTAGTAATTAAAAATTTTATTCTTGTTGATCTTGAGTGGCAGGTGCTAACACTGACCCCCGATATTGATGTTATCCTTGATAATATCCTTGAAGGGGATCCAAATCTTTTTACTAACGAAGATCTTAATCTAATGTTGAGATACTTGGTTTTATTACTTTCTATCAATTTCTTAGACGTTTTTTTTCCGACAGTTTTCAGTGTATTTGCGATGTGCTTAGTAAGCAATCATTTATACAACAAATTTATTGATAAAGATACAAAATTAATCACTGAATTAAAAAAAGCTTTGAATGGGAGATTATTCTTAGTATTACTTTTATTAGGAGTTATATTTTCTGTAGGATGGATGTTGTTTATACCCGCCATCCTAATCTTTGGATTTTATATATTTTATGTTTTTACCTACCATTCTGATGATTCTGAACATCCTATGAAGGATGCTCTCTATGTGGCAAAAGGAGAATTCTGGAAAATCGTAGGAATATTCTTTATCTATCATTTAATAGTTTTCGCATTTAATTCCATTTATTATTATATTATTGCTAATTTTATAGAGGTTAACCCCTTATGGTATAATCCTTCAACTAGAGATTATGGTTCAATCATTCTTTACGATTTCATTTTAAGTCTCATTCCATTTCTTTTAACACCATTATTAATTTGCTTTCTAACTTCTCTATATGCCTATTTAAAGGCGAGAAAAGAACAAACTCTACAGTATAAATCTTCTTACCCAGAAACCCCACGGAGTTATGAAGCACCCCGATATGAAGCTGTAAGTGGTTCTGGAATGTATTGTCCTTTCTGTGGGAAATACACAAAAGTTAAATATGAATTTTGCCCGCATTGTAGGGAAAAATTAGATTTCGAATTAAAATAAAAAAATCGTGAAATATGATGAATATAAACATAACTCGAAAATTTGATATAGATCCCAATGATCTAAATGATCCTGTTGTTCTAATTGGCTGGCCAGGAATAGCATTAGTAGCTAAGTTAGCTATTACTTCTATTAAAGACTCAATTAATGCCAAAGAATTCTTAGATATTGAATTTTTTGATTTTCCCCCTAAATCAAATGTCGAGAAGGGAAAAATGGAAATACCCTCGGCTAAAGTTTATTTCAAGTCCAGAAAAGAAGAAAATAAACCAGATTTATTTATTTTAACTGCCAATTACCAACCTCAAACCTCTCAAGGAGTATTTGAATTTTCACAACAATTTTGTGAAGAGATGGATAAATTAACAGAGAGTAAAATTAAAATGTATATTAGTGCTGGTGCTATGGTTACTGAAAGAATTAGAGACGCACCCATGGTACATGTATGTGGGACAGACCAAGAGATTGTTGACTCATTCTTAAAATTTGAAAACACTATAGTAATGGAAGTTGGTGTTATTGCTGGAGCAAACGGAATATTACCCGCATGGGCAGGTCAAAAGGGTTACGCTCCCGGGGTGTGTTTATTAGCAGAAACATTACCCCTACCAATGATGGCACTAGACCCTCGAGCATCTAAAGCATTACTTGTAATTTTGAAGGAATATTTTAATATTGAAATGAACTTCGATGAGTTAAATTCAAAAATCGATGAAATGGAGCACATACTTGATACATATAAAAAGCAAGCAAATCAATTTATGAGAGGACCCCAAGAAGATCGTAGTTCCGATTCTTATTTCCGTTAATTTTTACTCTATTTTTTTTTTTGAAATACTCTAAAAGTTAAAATTTATTTGATTATGGATAATTTTAATATATTAAAATCTATATCATTAAATTCAGTGAAAAAAGACCATTATGAAATTTTACAAATTGTTTACACCATTTAATATAGGTCAAGTTAAGATCTCAAATCGAATAGTTATGCCCGCATTAAACCTCAATATGGCAAGTGAGGGATTCATTACTCAAAAACTGATTGATTTTTATGTTGAGAGAGCCAAAGGTGGTGCTGGAATGCTGATTGTGGGGGGATGTTATGTAGATCTTTATGGAAAAGGTGTTCCAATGATGATTGGAATAGATAGTGATGAATTCTTACCAAAATTAACTGAGTTAACGAAAGCTGTACATGATGCCAGAGATGATGTAAAAATCTGTGCTCAAATGTATCATGGTGGTGCTTACACAATGCCCTTAATAATTGGTAAAACGCCAATTGCACCCTCTGCCGTCTATAGTAAATTTAGTAGAACTACTCCTAGAGAAATGACTCTTGAAGACATTAAAACAGAACAACAAGCATTTGTAGACGCAGGTTTACGAGCTAAAAAAGCAGGATTTGATGCTGTAGAAGTATGTGCAAATGCAGGTTATTTAATGACTCAATTTCTCTCTCCAAAAACTAACAAACGTACAGATAAATATGGTGGCGATTTAGAAAATCGGCTTAGATTCCCAATAGAAACTCTGGAGCTAATGAAATCTAAGTTAGATGACACACCTCTTGGATATAGGATATCAGGAGATGATTTCGTACCTAACAGTAATACATATAAGGAGAAAGGAATTATTGCAGAAGAACTCTCAAAATTTCTTGACTATATCAATGTGACAGGAGGATGGCATGAAACTAAAGTTCCTCAAACAACTATGGATGTTCCAGAAGGATGTTATTCATATTTAGCTGAAAATGTAAAAAATCACGTTTCTATTCCAGTATTTTCTTCCAATAGAATAAATACAGCTGAATTGGCTGAGAAAATTTTAATGGCTGGAAAAGCTGATGCAGTATGTATGGGTCGAACTTTGATCGCTGATCCATATCTCCCTGAAAAGGCAAGGAATGGAGAATTAAATGATATTATGAATTGTATTGGCTGCAATCAAGGTTGTTTTGATGCTATTTTTAACATGCAAGCTGTCGGTTGTTTACGAAATGCTAGAGCTGGTAAAGAGGCTAAAACTGAGTTAAAACCATCAGAGACTAAGAAAAATGTCATGATAATTGGAGCTGGCCCGGCAGGATTAGAACTGGCGCGTGTTGCGGCAATGAGAGGTCATGAAGTGCATTTATATGAAAAGGATGATAAAATTGGTGGGTTATTGAATATCATCTGGATTCCGCCAGGAAGGAACGAATTTAAAAGAATGATTGAAAACTATACTTACTGGATTCAAAAACATAACATTCATGTTCACCTGCAACAAGAAGTAACAATTGATAAAGTTAAAGATTTAAATCCAGATATTGCATTTGTAGCAACCGGTTCCACTCCAATTAAACCTGATATTACTGGAATTGAAAGAGATAATGTATTTTGGGCAAACGATGTATTTAAAGGGGATGCACCTGTAGGGAAAAACAATGTTATCATTGGGGGGGGCGCTACAGGCATAGAATTGGCAATTTACATGGCAAAATACGGTTCATTAGATATTGATTCGTTCAATTTTCTCACGCTATATAAAGCACTAGAACCAGAAGTAGCGTTGAAAATGATGCAAGAAGGTAGGAATAAAGTAACTGTTTTAGAACAACTACCAAAATTAGGAACTGCATTAGGTAAGACGACTAAATGGGTTTTATTAGATAAATGTGATTATCTTGGGGTGAAAATGTATACTAGTGTAAAAGTAACTGAAATAGGTAAGGATTACGTGTCTTACATTGACGCTACCGATACTGAACAACAAATCAACAATGTTGATTATGTTTATTATGCCACAGGTGTTAGACCGAATGATTCTCTTTTTAAAGAGATAAAATCTTTAAAAATGCCTGTCGAAAAACTCGGGGATGCTAAAAAACCACAGTCTGTTATGGAAGCTATTAGTCGGGGTTATAACCTTGGAAATCGAATATAAATTTTTTTAATCAAATATTTATTTTCATTTTGTATTTTTATCATAGGAAAAAATATTTTAAGTAAAGATGCTAGAATACGATTCTGAAAAAACCAGTGATTCAAATGATAAAATAAAACATCATATCTCCAGAAATCTTAGTGGTTTAAATGAGCAATCACGAAATTACATTAAAGATATTGTTGTTTTGATTAATAAGGAAATTGGTATCAATAAAATCGTATCAATTCTTTTGTTTGGAAGTCAGCAGGCAGAGAAAGAGAATACGATTGTATCTGATTGTGATCTACTATTTATTTTTAAAAATCGAGTTTCTAGCAGACATATTAAAGAAATTGAGAGATATTTTCTGGCATTAGAAATTAAGCATAATTTTAAGGAACCATCATCAAGCCTAATTCGTGATATACTTAGTGTTATTTCACAGACAACGGGAATGTTTGTGAGCCATTTTCTAACTAGGCAGAAATTTTGGGAAGAAGGCATTTTTTACAAGATATTTCAAGTAAACCGCGTTTTTTCTGCATTATTTGCGCCTCGAAACATTGTGTTAGGTAATGTTATTCAAAATAGTACTATTTTATTTGGTGATGATCTAAGAAACGAACTCAGACCAAAAATTAAGATATCTTTTCTTGAGATGATTAGGAGTACAGTTATGAATCTTTTTATTTCTTTTTTCGCCTTACTCATTGGACCAATAAAGGAACTAAATTCTATAAAATACCAATTAGAGGCCATTAAATGGTCATTAAAAGCTTCAAACTATTACTGTTATGAAGATTCCGAATTATTAGATAAAATTGTTAAAAGGTTTATTTCATTTGAAAAACCAAACAAGAAGTTAGACGCCGAAAAGTATTTCTTAAGATTTCTCAAACTAAGACAGAATCCATCCAATGACCTAAAGTTTATGATATATACGCCCATTAGGATTTTAAAAATTCATGTGAAAGCAATACTCTTTAGAAAGCTGACAAGAAAAAAAGTAAGCAGAAAATTTTTTGAATCTAAAAAGCAGTTGCCAGAAAAAAGACATTTCCCATTAACTTATTAACTACGAGTTTTAGATTAAATTTTTGCGATCTGAACTTTGTGAAAAATAATTATACTGAAAAATTATATTAATTGATGAATTAGATTTCAATAGATAGTATATTTTTATATTTTCAAAGGTATATTAGTTATTAGAAATAAAAATTCACTTACAATTTAGTTCTATTAAAATGGAAAGAGATAATATTGATATTAAGGAACTGTTTCTCGATATCTTAGCTATTGTTAAGTTTGAATTAAAATTTTATAAAGATAAAGAGAGCCCAATGTTTACGAGAATTGTTAAAACGCGCGTATTTCAGCAAAAACTACAAAAATTAAAAGATTTCATCAACGCCTATTTCAAGATTATGTATAATGATGATAGTCCCATAAGTCAAGCTGCGTTACAAACACAGCTAGATAATGTTGCGCGTATAACTAATTATTACAACGATCTTTCCGGATTTTATAAAGATCAGACAAAAACTCTCATTACGAAAGACAAACTTCTTAGTTTGATAGATTACAGTCATATTGAGAAACTCTTCTTGGTGTTTACTAATATTTTGGATTATGAACATTATAAAAGTAGTTTAATATTTCCTCACGATAAAGAGAAAGAAAAGCTTCTAAAGGGTTTTCTAAATAGAATTGCTAGTTCTGACATAAAAGAAGTAGAAGATTTAATCGATCTTGAACAAGCCATCGATAGCTTTATAGAAAGTGTCGAAGTAGGCATATAAAAAAAGTTTTTTTAATTTAAGGTTCTTCATCTATTTTTGCATACTATTCTTTTCTCTCTTGCGATATCTATTCAAAAATGTTTTTATACCCGCAATAGCATGTATCAGTAAATATAATAATAAAGTTTAACAGTTTTTCAAGAGCACAATTATATGTGACTCTTGAACTCTCACAAGGGTATAGGAATAAATTAAAAATGGATTGCATAACTAATATCTTAGATTTTTACAACAGGAAATCTAAGGATGAGGAGATCGACCTATCTCAATTCAACAAAGTTTGGTTAAGCAATCTCCTTATTAAAATTATGAAAAACTTTAATTCGGGAAGAACAAACAATTTAGAACTCCAAAACTGTTTAATTTTACTTGTGAATTTATTCTCAAATAATGATAGTCCTGACAACTATAATCATAAAGGAAAAAGTACTCAGGAGTTAGGAAATGACGAAAGAACTGACTATACAGAGATTTTAAAATCAGAATTTTTGAACAACTAGTAAAGTGAATAACAACAATATTAGAACACCTTTAATTCCAATTCCTTTAACTTATCGTAATCGTTAAAAATTGCATCTATTTCATTTAAAATCTCCAGGATTGTGTCTTTAGTCTTTTTATCTTGACCGAAAGTTTCTACAATTACTTTATAGAGGTCTATATTATATTCTAGGGTTAACTCAGATATTTTTTTTAAGTCTTTTTCAGCAATCCCTTTTTCTTCTAATTTCTCGAAGATACCTTCAAATTCTTCTTTTAAATTATTTGTTGCTATTAAAGCTTTAGAGCATTTTTCTAAAAGTTCTTGCTCTTTATCGTACACAAATTTATCTTCTTCAGATAGCTCCGTACTGTCTAATAGGATGTCTAAGCGTTCATTTAGCAGATTCTTTACTCTCTCGTAGATTTTAATTGCTTTCAAGATTTTCCCTCTGCTTTTAATTAAATCATTTTTTCTTAAAAGTCGAGCTTCTATTATCTTCAAATAAGCATCTTCGTAATATATTTGAAGATCTCCAAAAGTACTTCTTTCTCCTTCTGCAATTTTAAGAATAAGTTGTCTTAAATCTTCGTTAAGCGTGTCTATTTCTACAGCCGTTAAATCCTCTAACTCAAGAATCTTGAATATCTGATTTGCCATAGTTTTGATTGATGTTGCCTTAATATTCAAATCATGAGCTCTTTTCTCTATTTTGGTAATACTCCTAAATTCTCCTTCCTTTTCACAATAACTTAAAATCGTAATAGCTTCATCTAATAATTTGTTAAATTTTAACTTATTAGATAAGATGTAGTATTTTGAATCTTGCACTTTTTGAGTAGCTCTGTCCATTTGAATTTCTAATTCAAAAATGAAATCCAACAAATTTACTTGTTTTCTTTCCGAAAGAATTGTAGATTTATAATCCATATCGACTTCGACAGATTTACCTGCGAGGAACCATAGTAAAGCAGAGGGTACCCAAAGGAATACCGCAAAGAGCATCATATTAAACACACTCCCAAAAATTGAAATCAAAGAAAACGAAATTAATAACGTAACTCCTTTTCCCACTTGCTCTGCGAGACTAAAAAAGGAG
>Ga0209978_10000668_pt1 | contig 13390 bp, 16 predicted proteins | sample BentaG_FD_182805 | JGI IMG/M metagenome (GOLD analysis project Ga0209978, IMG submission 182805) | Deep subsurface microbial communities from South Atlantic Ocean to uncover new lineages of life (NeLLi) - Benguela_00093 metaG (SPAdes)... | ecosystem: Environmental > Aquatic > Marine > Oceanic >...
AGCCAGTATGGATCAGAAGCAGCACCTGGCCCACCCGCTCAATGCCCATGACCGAGGCGACTTCAGGCTCGTAGACCTCATCCACTACCCCCACCTCGAGGAAGTGGTTCCCCGCGCCCAGTGTTCCCAGCTGGGGGACGCCGCGCTGCTTCGCCTTGGCACTCACCCGCTCCGGGTCAGCACCCTTCATACCTCCCTGCTCCTCGGTGACCTCCAGGTCCCTCGCCTCCCCATAACCATGCTCCACCGCCCACCTGGCACCCTTGAGTAAGACACTGTCCATCTCCCGCTGGTCCAGCCTCAGCTTACCCTGGGAGCCCACCCCTGAAGGGACACTTTGATAAAGGGCATCCACCAGTTTGCCGATCAGGGGGCTGACCTCCTCCTCGCTAAGGTTAGTGCGCAGCAATCGCACCCCGCAATTGATGTCGAAGCCAACCCCTCCCGGGGAGATCACGCCATCTGACACCCTGGTGGCCGCCACACCCCCGATAGGGAAGCCGTAGCCCCAGTGGATATCGGGCATCGCCAGTGACCGGGAGACGATCCCGGGGAGAAAGGCCACATTGGCTACCTGCTCTAAAGCCTCCTCCCCCCTGATATGGGCCAACATCCCCTCATCGGCATAGATGAGCCCGGGGACCCTCATCCCCGCCTTATAGCTCTGCGGGATCTCCCATCGATAATCATCAATTTTGGTTAACAATCACACCCCTTTTTCACTCTCCCCCCGACATCCCCATACCCCCTAGATATCGAAGAGCACCTGAACCCTGAAGCCTCTTTCGCTCTCCCCCACCCCTTCCCCACACTCTTCCTTAACCTGGAGCATGTGGTAGGTGGCTGCCTTGACCCCCACCTTCATCTTATGACGCGCTGGGTCGATCTTCTCTCCGCAGCAGCTTGCCCTGAGCCTGGTCTCGTCGAGTTCTCCGATTTCAAACCTCTTAAAGAGCATATTCTCCACCTCCAAGAGGTAAATCAGCTCGTTGAGCCAGGCCACCAAGAGCTCCGCCCGATCCTCAGCAGTTACCTCAACATCGTAGCAATTAGCATCGCCCACACCCTCAAGATCGACCATCAGGCTGAAGAGGGCATAGGCAGCATTGGCAAATGCCTCCTTCAGGTCTGCCCCATAGGCGGCGATGCCGATGTCAGCCGTATGGTCGATGACCTCGAACCTTTTTGCCATCTCTAATGCCCTATTATACCAGAAGGACTCCCACAGTTCACCCACGTCATTCTGAGCGTAGCGAAGAGGAGATTCTTCCCCCGAGGCCGAGGCCGCCAGGTCGGCCGACACTTCGGCCTAAATCGGGGTCAGAATGACAGAAAGCGAATGGCTCCGGGTAACAAGAAAGGGAGCCTGATCTATTAAGGAAATTATATTGACAACTCATCCGCTTTCTGCTAGTTTAGGTTGATATATTAAGGAGGTGGCGCGTGAGATTTCCCTTTATCCCCAGGGAGGAGAAGTTCTTCGACCTTTTCGAGGAGAGCGCCCGCAACCTGGTAAGGGGGGCCAGCCTGCTTGCCGAGCTTATAGGGAAGTGGGAGAATATAGAGGAGAAGGTGAGGGAAATCAGCGAGCTTGAGCACCACGGGGATAACATCACCCACCGCATTATAGCGCAACTGCACGCCACTTTCGTCACCCCCATCGACCGAGAGGACATCGCACAACTTGCCGAGCGCATGGACGACGTGATGGATTTTATCGAGGGAGCGGCGGTGGCCATGCTTATCTACGAGGTGAAACGACCCACAGAAAGGGCGCAGGAGCTGGCAGATATCCTGGTCAGGTCGACCTCCGAAGTCAGCGCAGCGCTACCAAGGCTGCGCCGCCGTAATCAACTAAACAAAATACCAGAGCACTGCATCGAGATAAATCGACTGGAGAATGAGGCCGATAGGGTGGTGCGCGCCGCCCTGACCGAACTTTTTCACGATCAAGTTGACCTTGCTGATGTAATCAAGTGGCGAGAGATCTATGAGCACATGGAGACCGCCACCGACCGCTGCGAGGACATCGCCAATGTCCTTGAAGGGGTTATGATCAAGCGTGCCTGATTCTACCCTGTTCATCCTGGTCATTCTTCTTGCCGTCGGCTTCGCTGTGATCAACGGCTTCAACGACGCCGCTAATGCCATTGCCACCGTAATTGGCACCCGCGTTCTCTCCCCACTTCGCGCCGTGATCATGGCGGCCATATTCAACTTTGCCGGTGCCGCCACCGGCCTCGCCGTAGCCCTAACTATCGGTAAGGGCATAGTTGCCCCAGAGTTTCTAGACTACGATGTCATGCTTGCCGCCCTGGCTGCAGTCATTATCTGGGGTGGGATAGCGACACGCTTCGGCCTTCCGATAAGTATAAGCCACTCCTTCATTGCCGGGCTTGTCGGCGCCGCGATCGCCGCGGCGGGAAGCGTAGCCATTGTATGGGGAACTTTCACCAAGGTGCTCTCGTCGGTAGCCATCGCCCCGGCACTGGGCTTCGCCGGGGGGCTATCAGTGATGGTCGCCTTAATGTGGCTATTACGCCGCAAGGCGCCCCTACGGGTAGAAGGCATCTTCAGCAGGCTACAGATTATCTCCGCCGCCTTTATGGCTTATAGCCATGGCAAGAACGACGGTCAAATGCCCATCGGTATTATGGCCATGGCACTGGTGATCCACACCGGCAACGAGTTCCAGGTCCCCTTCTGGGTGATCGCCCTCTCGGCGACGGCCATCTCCCTGGGCACTGCCTTCGGTGGCTGGCGCGTTATCAAGACGGTGGGGACAAGGATCACCGCCCTCAGGCCGGTTCAGGGCTTTGCCGCCATGAGCTCGGCGGCCACGGTGGTCGAGATCGCCTCATCCTTCGGCATCCCGGTGAGCACCACTCACTGCATCAGCTCATCGATCATGGGGGTGGGCGCCACCAAACGCCTCTCCGCGGTGCGCTGGGGCGTTGCCGGGAATATTGTCCTCGCCTGGATCCTTACCTTCCCTATATGTGGCATCATCGGCTGGGTGCTGGGCTCGATACTTTAACCATTGGGCTCGTCTAAAGGAGAATACGCTTGCCGAGCAACTCACGATATGTTATAAATGTGAACTAGAGAGATGAGGCCCCTCCAACCACACTTCAAGGTGTCCTGAGGATATGTCATCAAGCGGAAAGAGCGAACAAGTAAATCGGCTTTAGCCGGGGTAAAGATCCTGGAGTATGCCCAGTTAGCCGCTGGCCCCTACTGTACCAAACTACTTGCTGACCTGGGCGCCGAGGTGATCAAGATCGAGCCGCCCCAAGTAGGCGATGAGGCGAGGAGGCGGGAGCCCTTCCTCAATGATGTCCCTCACCCGGAGCGAAGCGCTTTCTTCTTCTACCTCAATACTAGCAAGCTTGGGATTACCTTAAACGTCAGCACCGCCACGGGGCGAAAAATATTCCAGGAGCTGGTTAGGGAGAGCGATATCGTAGTGGAGGATAACCCTCCACAGGCGATGAAGGAACTGGGCCTGGATTACGAAAGCCTGGCAGGTAAAAACCCCCGCCTGATTATGACCTCGATCACCCCCTTTGGTCAGTATGGCCCTTATCGAGACTACAAGGCGTATCACCTCAATACCTATCACGGCAGCGGGGTGGCCAAAATCCTGGCCTCGATCCTGCCCGAGGATACCCCGATGCCAACCAAGGGGCCAGGGTTCCTCGGGGACTACGACTGCGGACTCAACGCCGCTATCGCGACCATGGCTGCCCTATACAACCGCCTATTCACCGGCAGGGGGCAGCACGTCGACATCTCCAAGCAGGAGTCGCTGATCGCCACGGAGAGGATAGAGATAGACATGTTCGGAAATAACGAGAGAGGTAGCACCGTCTGGTTGCAATACATGGTAGGAGGATTGCAGCGCTGCAAAGACGGCTACGTGATGATCACCCTCGGCGGGAAGCACCACTGGGAAGGCCTCATCAAGCTCCTGGGTAACCCGGATTGGGCTCAGGATGAGAAGTATGAGGAGGAGATAAATACTTATATCCATGCCCAGGAGATAAATAAGCATATTGCGGAATGGATGATTAATCAAAGCAAGGAGGAGGTCTATCACCGGGCACAGGCCTTGAACTGCCCCATCGGCATGGTGACCACTGTGGAGGACCTAGTCGCTTCGGAGCAGCTCCAAGTGCGGGGGTTCTTTGCCGAGGTGGAGCACCCCGAGATGGGCAAGTTCAAATGCCCCACCGCATCCTATCGCTTCTCCAAGACACCCCTGCGGTTTGAGCTTTCTGCCCCCCTCCTCGGCGAGCACAACGAAGAGGTCTTCGGTAAGCGGTTGGGCTATACCCCCGAGGAGCTGGCACATATGAGAGGTGCCGGGATCATATAAACAGGAGGGCTATCGAATGTCACGCCTCCCCTTAGATGGGATAAGGATTACCGACTTCACCTGGGCCTGGGCCGGCCCCTACGCCACCCTGCTCCTCGCCTTTATGGGCGCCGAGGTGATCAAGATCGAGACCAACAAGCGCCCCGACCACGCCAGGTTGCGCGCCCTGGCAACCGGCCCCGGCGCTAAGGATCCTGACCTTTCGCCCATATTTAACGACCTCAATCTCAACAAGATGGCCATCACCCTCGACCTCACCCATCCCAAGGCAGTGGCGCTGGCAAAAAGGTTGGTGAGCATAAGCGATATGGTGGCGGAGAATTTTCGTCCCGGGGTGATGGACAGGCTGGGGTTGGGATACGACGCCCTCAAGGAAGTGAAGCCTGATATTGTGATGCTCTCCTCATCATCGGTAGGCGCCGTGGGGCCCGAGAGTAAATACGCCGGCTATGCCCCCATCTTCGCCGCCCACGGTGGCCTTGCCCACCTCACCGGCTACCCCGAAACCCGACCCGTCCCCCTCATGGGTTCCAGCGACCTTAGGAGCGCCGCCACCACTGCCTTTGCCATCCTCATCGCCCTCTATCACCGTGCGCGTACCGGTGAGGGTCAGCGTATCGACCTCTCCTCAGTCGAGACGATCTCTGTACTAATTGGCGATGCCCTCCTCGACTACATCATGAATGGCCGGGTCCCTATCCGCAAGGGAAACCGCGATGAAATTATGGCGCCCCACAACTGCTATCCCTGCCAGGGTGAGGACAAATGGGTCTCCATCGCCATCGCTACCGAGGAGGAGTGGCAATCATTCTGCGATGTTATGGGAAATCCTCCCTGGATCAGGGATGAAAAATTCTCAGATGCCTACCGAAGGTGGCAGAACCAGGAGGAGCTCGATCGGCTCATCGGGGATTGGACGATAAATTACACCCACCATGAGGTAACGGAAAGGCTGCAGCAGGCTGGGGTCGCCGCCATACCCTCCTTCGATGGAACGGAGCTATTCCAAGACCCCCACCTCAAAGAGCGGGGATTTGCCACCGAGGTGACGCACCCCAAGATCGGAAAGCGCATCGTGCTCGCCCCGCCGTGGAAATTTTCCGACACACCAGCGCAGATCTCCCGCCGTGGCCCACTACTCGGTGAGCACAATGAATATGTTTTTGGCGATCTCCTCGGCATACCAGAAGTAGAGATTGCGCAAATGGAGGAAGAGGGGGTTTTCTACTAAAAAACCTCTTTTATCGAGATGTTCTCTTTAGCACGATCCACGGCATACTGACAGGCCTCAAATGCCTCCTGGCGATGGGGTGCTGCAATGGCAACAACCATGATGACATCCCCCACCTCAATCCGACCCACCCGGTGACAGATGGCCATATCCTCAAGCTGCCACCTGGCGCGGATCTCATCCACGATCTCCTGAAGCTGCTGCTCTACCCTCTGCTTATCCCCCTCACACTCAGCAAAGCGCACCCGCTTTTTCGCCCTTAACGCATGTACTTTTTGAACAATCGGCTTTGAAATTAGAGATCGGCTTTTTTAACGGCGCTACTGGAACGAAAAGCAGAGTACCCCCGCAACGAGCCGATGAAGCTCACCGTTGCCCCGTTACTGGACTCCCCTCTCACCCTGTCTATTATAAGGTCGGGTATGATGGGGTCTTGCGTTACCTCAACCACGCTTTTTCGCACTCTTCGCCGGTTTAGGCAGAGAATCCTCGGTAACACTCTTATTCCGATCCCCCGGAGCCACTTCTGTGGCCGCCTCTTCAACAGGCTTATTAAAGAGTGCCTCCAGCTCCTCGCCCTCTATGGTCTCGTTGGCGATCAATGCTTCCGCTAACTGCACCAGCTTTCCCTTGTTCTTGGTGAGGATCTCAGTAGCCACGCCATGGGCGTGTTGAATAAGCTGCTGAACCTCCTCATCGATCTCGTCCGCAACCCTGTCACCATAATCTTTCTGCTCCGCAATCTCGCGCCCCAGGAAGACCAATTCCTCCCTTCGCCCGAAGGTGCGGGGGCCCAGCTTCTTGCTCATCCCGTATTCGGTGACCATTTTGCGGGCGATCTTAGTTGCCTGCCCTATGTCGCTTTCAGACCCGGTGGTCATTTCATTAAAGATCAGTTCCTCGGCGCAATGCCCGCCAAGCAGGGTGGCCAGCACATCGTTAAACTGAGAGCGGGTCCACAGATAGCGATCTTCGGTGGGCAGGAGCCGAGTGTAGCCACCCATCGTGCCACGAGCGATTATCGAGACCTTATGCACCGGGTCGGCGTGGGGAAGCAGCCTGGCTGCAAGAGCATGGCCCGATTCATGGTAAGCGGTGATCTCCTTCTCCTTGGGGCTGATGATCCTGCTCTTCCGCTCCGGGCCGGCGATCACCCGGTCGATGGACTCCTCAAGCTCGAGGAGGCTGATTTCCTTCTTATTGCGCCGCGCCGTCAGGATGGCCGCCTCATTCACCAGGTTGGCGAGGTCAGCGCCCGAAAAGCCCGGGGTCTGTTTAGCAACGATCTCCAGATTGGCTGAATCATCCAAAGGCATACCCTTGGCGTGCACCTCCAGGATCGCCTTACGACCCTTAATATCGGGGCGGTCCAACACCACCTGTCGGTCAAAGCGGCCGGGGCGAAGCAACGCCGGGTCGAGGATGTCGGGGCGATTTGTTGCTGCGACAACGATGACATTGGTGGAGGAATCGAAGCCATCCATCTCCACCAGGATCTGGTTGAGGGTCTGCTCCCTTTCGTCATGGCCGCCGCCAAACCCCGCTCCCCGGTGACGCCCCACAGCGTCGATCTCGTCGATAAAGACGATACAGGGGCTATTACGCTTCGCCTGGTCGAAGAGGTCCCTCACCCGGGAGGCACCCACGCCGACAAACATCTCCACGAACTCGCTGCCGCTTATGGAGAAGAAGGGGACGCCAGCCTCACCGGCCACCGCACGACCAAGCAGGGTCTTCCCCGTGCCCGGCGGTCCCACCAGTAGCACCCCTCTGGGGATGCGCGCCCCCAGGGCAGAGAACTTCTCCGGGCTCTTGAGGAACTCCACCACCTCCTGGAGCTCCATCTTCGCTTCATCGACCCCGGCGACGTCATTGAAGGTAACGGCGGGGTTGGTGCTGGGAAACAGGCGCGCCTTGCTCCGGCCAAAGCTCATCGCCTGATTCCCCGCCCCCCGCGCGCGGCTGAAGATGAACCAGATCACACCAATAAAGAGAACCAAAGGCAATAGGGTGAAGAGCAAATTGCCCCAATTAAAGCCGCTCGGTGGTTGTGGATCGAGCGCCACCTTGCTCATATCTACTTCACGTGCCACCAGATAATCGTAAAGCTCCGCGGTGCTTCCCACAAAACTGGCCTTAAATATCTGGGTATCCCCTTCCATTGCGGTAAGCGTATCCCCCTCTTGCACTATCCGGTTAATGTTGCCTTCTACAGTACCGTCTGACAACTCTACAGAGCCCGTTACCGTCAGTGCTACCAGCTCGTCAAGTGAGCCAGACTTAACTTCGGGAGAAGTGGGAAAAAAGGCAAAGAAGAGCACCACCAGCGCTGCGATCACCACCAGATAAATAATGCCTCTTTTCAGGAACTTCGAGCTCATTCCTCACTCCAAACCGCGAGGTGTGAATTCCTCGCCTTCCACCATAGCTATCTATTATACCAAAAAGCGCCCAGAAGTTAAATAGCAAGGGGCATTTGTTGCCCCCCTCCTTCATGTGTATTATACTTAATAACGATGGGCCTCGACGTAGCTTACCAGAAGGCGCGAAAAGACATGGAACGGCTCAGCCCCCATGTTGCTGCCTCCATGAGTGGGGCTAGCTTCAATGAGGGAGGGTTCACCATGCCCTTCTTCCACCGCTCCTTCACCGTCCACTTCCCCGAGGTGAAGGTGGCGGAGGTGGGAAGCGATACCCCACCCCCCAGGTTTCTCGAGATACTATTAATGCACTACCTGGTGAATGCCGATGGCACACCCGTATCGGGCATGTGGGTCACCTATCGTCATCTCCCCGGGGCTAACCTCTTCGAGCAAAGGTTCACCAATATGGCGTTACGACCCCTGCTCGATAGCTTTGGCAACGATGCTGAGGGGTTCCGCCAGGCCGCCTTGTCCATCGGGGGCAGGCCAATGACTCGCACCGGCGATGCTGCCTTCAGATTTCTGGCGCTGCCCAAAATCCCTATGGGATGTATCCTATATCTCGGCGATGATGAGGTGTCCCCCTCCATTAACATACTCTTCGATGCCGTTGCCCCCCACTATCTGCCTACCGAGGACCTTTCTTATCTCGGTCTTCACCTAAGTGCAACGTTGCGGGGCCATAAAACTAGCTCCGATCGGGAGGAGGGGCATCTTGGCAATCATTGACCTGCTACCCCAAAATGGAATCGTTTAAAGGAGAAAACAGTAATGGCTAGTCCTGTAGTTCTTTATGAAGTAAAAGACCGGATCGCTTACATAACAATGATTCGCCCCGATAAACGGAATACTCTAAATACCGAGCTATATGTTGAGGCGGGCAAGGCATGGCAACTTTTCGAACAGAAGGAGGTAGGTTATGTGTGATTGGTGTGAGAAGTATGGTAATGGGTATGAGAGGTGGTACTTCAACCCGGCTAACTATGCGAGGAGGCTTTACAAGATTAGAAAGGAGGAGACCGAGGCATCAGGGGCGGAGGCCAACCCCCAGGCTGCAGGGGGAATGGCGTTTGTCGGCCGCGATTTCCTCGAGGCTAGGGAGAGGGGAGACATGGCGGAGGTGGAGCGGATAAAGCAGCAGATCGAGGGTGCCATGTGGCTCACCCACTTCGGGCAGGTTATCACCCTTGAGGAGGCCCTCAAGATCACCGACATCATGTATCCCATTTCCCTGATAACCTGCGCCTGTCGCCGCTCTATGGAGGGTCTCCCCGATGATGAGAACTTCACCTGCATGGGAATGGGGGCAGGGATGTATAAATGGGAGCGCTGGCCCGATACCTATCGAGGAGGGGTCCACTTCCTCACCCCCGACGAGGCGAAGGAGGTTTTGACCAAGCTGAACAAGAGGGGCCTGGTACACTCTATCTATACCTTTGGCACCCCCTATCTCGCCGGTTTGTGCAACTGCGACTACCCAGATTGTGCCGCCATCAGGACAGCGATCGATCTAGAGATCAAGATCCTGTGGAAAGGGCACTATGTAGCTAAGATCGATCCCGAGCTATGCAATGGCTGCGCCTCGTGCGTGCACCGCTGCCAGTTCAGGGCGCTCAGCTTTGTCCCCAACAGAAACAAGGCCTATATCGACCAGCTCCAGTGTTTTGGCTGCGGGCTTTGCGCTACGGAGTGCGACCAGGAGGCGATCACCCTGGTGGAGCGGGCCGGCCTTCCTGCTCTGGCAAACGTATGGTAAATATGAATAGAAAGGGGTTAAAGATGCTGCCCACAATCACCGTTAACGACGAAAAGTGTAAAGAACCCATCTCCTGCCGCAAGTGCCTGCTTATTTGCCCCACACACGTTCTCGGGCTGGGCACCGATGTGGGGCCCCAGAAGTTCCGTGAGATAGACCCCAGCCACTTCATTGTGAGAGCGGTGCGCTTCGACAAATGTAGCGGCTGCATGGATTGTGTTAATGTATGCCCGCAAAATGCCATTCGGGTGAGCTTTAGCGGAGGTGATGCGAGATGACTATGGGTTGGAAATACGCCAAGCCAATAAAGGAAAAACTGATGACCCTGGAGGAGCCGGGGAAGGCGCTGCCCTTCGATGCTGATCGCGGGCTGGTCGATGAGATCACGGCGCAGTGCGATATTGAGGCGCTGGTGGAAAGCCTCAAGGGCAAGGATGAGAAGGTGGCAGGAGAGGCCCTGGAGGCCTTCGGCAAGGAGTTGATGAAGCTTACTATTGAGCTTGCCGATGGCAAGTATATCGATCGCACCGGCGAGATGGTGGAGAGAGTGGCCAAGCAGACGGGGGTCTCTTTCCCTCATCGCTTCGAGCGCTATGTGGAGCTTTCCATCCTGGCCTCGCGACCCACCGACAGGTGGAACATCGCCAAAGCGACCACCAAGGAGTTGGTGCTCCAGGTCTCGAGCTGTGCCCTAAACAAAGCGATGGCGGAGGCAGGACTTGCGCTTCCCTGCAAGGCGATGTGCCTTGCCTGCTTCAAGGTAGCCGCTGACAAGACCGGCGATAAATTAAATATGGAAATGAGCAAGACATTGGCCAAGGATGGTATGTGTGAGTTCACTTTTTCGCTCCAGTCGTAGGATAAGATGTGGATTCGGCGTATTCATATCGCCGCCTCAAGGGGGATGGCAGTGGTCAGGAGGATTTAACGGTTTCCAGTGGTCCAGAAGCTTTCGAGCCCACAGAGTGGGGCTCGAGGAGTTCCTCGAGGAGTGGTATGACCAAAGCGCCGAGAACTGCAACCTCTTCGAGAACATCAGCGAGGTGAACAAATACAGCATCACCTGCACCGTGTGTAGCCACTTCGATGAGGAGTGCTGCTCCCCTAGCTCCAAGGGCCCGAGCATCCTCAGCCTGCTCAAGGCTTCCTACAGTCACGATGGCATGGCCTGGCAATAGCGACCGGTAGCAGAAACAGAAAACACTCAAAACATCCTTAGGTTCGAAAAAGGCGATAGTCATTGACACAGCAAACCTAAAACCCTAAAATAGTCATCGAAAGCGGAAACCCAAAGTACCTAAAATAACAAAGTGAACCAGGAAAAAACCTTAGTGCAAGCGGCGACGCATTTCCTTGCTAGCTTGCCTCTCCAGGAGAGGGAGGAATATCAGCAAGAGCTGAACAAGTTTGTTCGCTGGTACGGCAGGGAGCGCCCCTTGAGCCAGCTTGCCGCCCGCGAGGTAGCAAGTTACGCCGAGAGGATGGAGGGCTCCTCAGTTCACACCATGAAAAGGCTGGCGCCGGTGAGAGCTTTCCTATCCTATGCCAAGAAGGAAGGGCTCATCGCGAATAACCTTGCAGTCCATCTTCGCGTAAAGAAAGGGTCGCTCAAGCAAGGGCCACCAGGTAGGGGACGTATCGAGGCAGTCACCCTAACATCAGAGGGCTACCAGGAGCTAAAAGCGGAGCTTTCCGCCCTTCAAGGGGAGCGACCCAGGATTGCCGATGATATCCGTAAGGCTGCCGCCGATAAGGACTTCCACGAAAACGCCCCCCTCGATGCCGCCAAGGACCATCAAGGAATGGTTGAGGCGCGGATCAGGCAACTGGAGACGATTCTAAAATCGGCGGTGGTCACTACAAAGAAGGGTGATAGCGCAAAGGTGATCCTGGGCAGCACGGTCACCCTTCAAGACCTCTCCTCCAATGAAGAGCTGCGCTATACTCTCGTCAACCCCAGCGAGGCGAGCCCCTCAAAGGGCAAACTCTCCATCGACTCACCCACAGGGAAGGCGCTCCTCAGTCGCCGGCAGGGTGAGACCATCGCGGTTGCCGCTCCAGCGGGCACGCTGCATTATCGCATCGCGAGGATAGATAACTGAGCACGATATGCCAAAAAGTCCTGCGCTTAAGCGGCAGCCGTTCACTTCCTGGTGTGATATGCAGCGGGCGCTAAGTTCAAGCGCTCACCGATCCCCGGCTGCTGGTGACCAAGGAGCTTAAGAAAATCGCGTTGTCGACGAAAAGTGAAACTCCTGGCCCTCTTAATGAGATGGGTTACTAAAATAAAAAGGAGGTAGCGATGAAATTCTTATCACAGGAAATGGTTGATGAAATGTTGAAGCAAGCGGAAGCAGATCCGGAGCTTCCGTCAAAGCTTAAAGGACTGACCATCAGGCTCCTCATGGTAGGCACTGACTGCCCAGGGAATGAAGACAGGCAATATTCGATCATTCTTGCTGATGGGAAGCTTATCAGTATGGAAATGGAGACGCAGCCCGCCCCCAGTGACCTGAGGACTGCACCCCTCGATAAAACCAAGTATGATTCCCGGGTTATTTGCAATTATGAGACGCTCCTCGACTTAGTGCAGGAGAAGATGAGCATGGTGGCAGCACTGGGGAAGGTGACGATTGACGGGGATCTACCCAAATTGATGACTCAGGTCGAGGGATTTATCGCTCTACTGCAATTTATGAACACACTGCCTCTAGAATATTGATGTCAGTTTCCCCTTGCAGACTGGTCGGGGTGAGAGGATTCGAACCTCCGACCTCTTGCACCCCATGCAAGCGCGCTAAACCGGACTGCGCCACACCCCGTTTTTCCCAGCTACCACATTATATCCATGTCTAACCTGAATTGCAAGGTAAGCGAGTACAGACGCTGAGTCCGTTCAGATAATAGATGAGTAACACCCAGGACAACCTCTCTGTCACGCTGACCCTTTCGCTTTCTGTCATTCTGACCCCGATTTAGGCCGAAGTGTCGGCCGACCTGGGCCGAAGTGTCGGCCGACCTGGCGGCCTCGGCCTCGGGGGAAGAATCTCTTGAATAAGGCGGAGGTCTAGATTCTTCGCCGCCCCTTCGCTTCGCTCAGGGCTTCAGCTCAGAATGACAATGGGATGGGTTATAACTAATTTAGTGGACGAGTACACAGACTTGCTTTGGCGCGCCAGAAATGCTAGAATCGTTAGCGTCAAGTATCTTATGCCTATCTACGAATATGAATGCAGTCTCTGCCATTCCCGCTTCGAGCGAAGACAGAGGTTTGATGAAGAGTTAGTGAGTATCTGTCCAAAATGCCAAGGCAGGGTGCGTCGTGTCTTCCATTCCGTTCCCATCCTTTTCAAGGGGAGCGGCTTTTACAGCACGGATCATGGCCGGGGGCGTGTTGGCGCTGCCGGCAGGGAAAAAGCGGAGTACGCCGCGAAGGAACCCGCTAAAAATGGAGGCGAGGGCACCGCTTCCAAGGAACCTGCTAAGAAGGAAAGCGAAGGCACCGCTTCCAAGGAGTCAACGGAGAGCAGGACCGAGGATAAGAAATAGCGGCACATTGAGGTGAGGAGAAGCGGGGGTCGCTAAAAAAATTGAAAGCACTA
>Ga0209978_10000670_pt1 | contig 13386 bp, 16 predicted proteins | sample BentaG_FD_182805 | JGI IMG/M metagenome (GOLD analysis project Ga0209978, IMG submission 182805) | Deep subsurface microbial communities from South Atlantic Ocean to uncover new lineages of life (NeLLi) - Benguela_00093 metaG (SPAdes)... | ecosystem: Environmental > Aquatic > Marine > Oceanic >...
CCCAGAAGAACAACCAACCTCTCATCTTTTAGAAGTCTGGTGAGAATATTCTCTGTAACTCTTCGTGGCTTTAGTCTCATATCACCTCTCTTTTCGTAAATAATCATTCTACTTTATTGAGGTTATTTTAGTATATTCTTTACAATTTGTCAAGGATCAAGTCTAACCCGCCCTTAGTTTGTTGAGTTTATCACGTTTAATCCTTTAACCCTTTAATCCTTGAGCTATGAACTTTGTTTTGGTTTTGCCATGAGCTATGAGCTATCAGCTATGAGCTAACTTGAGTCATGAGCCATGAATTTTGTAAGGTAAGCTCATTTTCTCCACTCACCACCCAGAGCCCAACAAAGTAAGGATAACTTACCAGGTAGGTCTTAAAAGGAAATATCTCCCTTGGTTGGCACACTTAGTCTTCCTTGTCTTGCCATTTTTGAAGAAGATCTAATTCTTTACAGAAGCGCTATAGGTGAACTGAAGAAAGATCAAAAATAGGTATTTTGATTTTTTTCTGAGGGGTCTGTTTGTCCCAGATAATCTTTTGTAATCGTTCTACAGCTTCGGGATCAAATAATTTCTCGCCGCACTGCTGACAAACTTTTGCAGGAACATTTTCCACAATAATCCAGTGACCTTCATAGAAAAGAGTATAACTGATTAATTTCTTTTCAACTCTTCCTCCACATAAATCGCACCTCATATTTATCGCCTCCTCTTTTTGAAATCTATCCATTCTTCTACATCAGGTTCGTACACCGTAATAATCTTAATCTTTGGTCTGGTGGGATACGAACACTGAACATGCAAAGGCCTTTCTAAACTAGTTTTTCCATAAATAAGACAACTTGGGCCAAATTTATCTTCAGGATAATCTTCGATCATCTCACCATTCTCAATCGCCTCTAAAATTTCCTTACGAGTAATATATCTTAAAGTACGAGGTCAATCTTTCACGTCAAGAAAATCAACCATAGAATCCCCCTTCCTTTTTATTTAATACAAGCTGATATTACACGTAACATAGCTTAACTCAAGAGAAAATCAAGTATTGCATATTCTCCTATATGAGCGAGATTCTTTATTGAATTATCATGGGTCTCACTCAATACTACATTGGGATGAGATGACCCTATAGCGGGAATATTCTCTTTTGCCCGCCAATATCTCCCTTGCTCTAAAGATATAATCCTCCAATCTTGGATTATACATATCGCCGATAACATTCCACTTCTCTAGAGCTTTTTTAATCTTACCAGTGTTTGCCAGAGCTATCCCCCAATAGTAACAAAGGTCAGGATCGTCTTTTTGCTTCTTATAGCTCATCTCAAAAAACCTTAATGCTAATTTATCTCTTCTCAACCGTCCCCGTTCTACCGCGACTCTGATGCAATCCCGGTAGAAGAGAGGGCGCTGTTTTGAGAGCAAGGTAATATCTGCCTCCATTTTATCCAAAAGACTTAGCTGCCGGTAAATAACAGCTCTATTTATAAGGGCAAGGGTATCCTTTGGTTCTTTTTTTAGAATTTTATTGAAATACTCCAGAGCCCGCTCACAATCCTTTAAACCTAAGTAACACAGGCCCAAATCATTAATAGAAGCCTTATGATCTGGTTTATGCATAATTTAAGCAATTTTGCCAATCACTCGCACCAAATGGCCTTGCTAGCCCCTACACCCTTTTCCCTCTCCAGAGCAAAAAAACTGTGCTAGGTTCTAGGGCGAAAACATGACCCTACTGACTTTATATTCCTCGGACTTAGGACAGTTTTTTTATTCTACTGAAGACGGTGGAGACTGCGTGAGAGAGGGGAAATTCGAAGCTGGACAATTTTTTATTTTATTCTATAATTAAAGCGATTATAAAAATGTAATACGAAAGGAGGAAAGTATGATAGCACTAGTGAAGTTAAGCAGCAGACATCAAGTGGTAATTCCTAAAAAGGTGAGAAAAAGATTAGGCCTTCATGCTGGAGATCAACTTGTGGTTGAAGTAGAAGGAGAAAAAGTGGTTCTCCATCCTCGACCAAAAAACTATACCAATTATATGCTGGGCTTAGGTAAAGAAGTATGGCAGAGGATAGATGCAACTGAATATGTCAGAAAGGAACGAGAATCGTGGGAGAAATAGAGGCTAAGATCTTGGCCATGCTAAGAAAGTATCGTTTTGTGGGCGTGGACACCATGGGATTTATTTACCATTTTGAGAAGAACGAAAACTATCAGCCTTTTACCACTGTCCTTTTTCGCTCTATCGAGAGCGGAGCAATAAAAGCTGTCACTTCAATAATAACCCTTCTGGAAGTTCTTGTTAGACCGAAGAAAGAAAGGAATAAGCACTTAGTAGAAGAATACAAATTTCTATTGCAGACTTTCCCTAATCTCGAGATGGTTTCTTTAGACGAAAAGACGGCCGACATCGCCTCCAGCCTAAGAGCGGAGTATAGTATTAAAACTGCAGATGCAATTCAGGTGGCTTCGTCAATATTGGCAGGCGCTAAAGCATTTGTCACTAACGAACCGTCCCTGAAGAGGATAGATGGGCTTGATATTATTATAATGAAGGAAACACTGGGAATCTGAGAAGATGGAAGGATATAGAAAGACCATTTTTTATAGAGAGGGGTCAAGTCTCAACATTTGACATGAATTTTAGAAACTAACACGGGCCTTTATGACTCTTCTCAATGCAAGTTGATAAAGCATTTGAATAAGTGGCCCTTTACAGGAAATAATTGGTCTTCTGGAAGAGTCAGTCATCATTACTGGTTAGTGATTTTTGAAAATCACCTTTTTGAGTAACTCCCTCATCTTGGAGGAAAAGTACAGAAAATTTTGGACTTGACTAAAAGGAGCCTTTAGGTGAGGAAAGGATATATGTGGCCCATGTTCGGTATGAATATACGCTAATCAAAACCTGACCCTATGACCCCAAAACATTCCTCAGCCACAAACAAAGAAGGTGTTCCAGAATCAGGTGGACATCCTCAATTTGCTCCATTGAGTGACTGGGTACAATCAAACATTCCTTAACGATGCTCCTTAGCTTTCCTCCTTCAAAGCCTGTGAGTCCGATAGTTACAGATCCATGGGTGGCAGCATATTTCACCGCTCTTAAGACATTCCTTGAATTACCACTGCCGCTGATAGCAATCACCACATCTTTCTCATCCAATAAATTCTTTAGCTGCTCAAGGAAGATGTTCTCGTAGGCAGTATCATTTGCCCAGGCGGTAAGGAGAGGCACATTGTCAGTTAAGGCAATAACCTTAAATCTTTTTCCCAAATTATCCTTTCCGGCAGTTCCTTTAGCCAGATCACAGGCAAAATGAGATGCCGTAGCCGCACTTCCTCCATTTCCCATAATAAAAACCTTCTTATTTTCCCGATATGCCTGGAGCAAAATATTCTTGACTGTCTCAATCTCTGAGTAAGGTAATTTATCAAAAGTTCCTTTTAATTCTGTTAGATAATCCTCAATGAAGCTCATTCCTATCTCTTTCTTTTGTACACTATAGGTTTTTAGCTAAAGATAATTCTGTAGCTATCCTCTCACATTAAAAATTGCCTTGCTTCCTTCCTTTTCAAAACGAAAGGAGAGTTCTCTCAAGGTTCCCAGAGCTTTTCTTACCCGGTTTTGTCGCTCGAAAGGACAATAAAGAAGTAAAAACCCACCCCCTCCGGCTCCGGAGATTTTTCCTCCCACAGCTCCTGCTCTGCAGGCGGTCTGGTAAATCTCCTCAATCCGGGAATTATTTATCCTCTCCGCAAGTTTTTTCTTTAGTTCCCATCCGTAGTGGAGTAGTTTCCCAAACTCATCGAGCTCACCCTTGAGAAGGCATTCTTTACCTTCCCCTACCATATCTCTCATCTCATTGAGGACGCTAATTCTATCTTTGATATTTTCCTTTTGCCGGGACAGAATCTCGCCTGATTTTCTGGTGATTCCCGTGTAAATGAGCATCAAATTGGCTTCAAGATCCCGCTTTATCCCCTCATCTACCGAAAGGTTTTGCAAATTCACCGTATCGTTGTAATTGAATTTTATGAGATTTAGATTACCAAAGGCAGCCGCATATTGGTCCTGTTTTCCCATGGGTCTTTTCAGGATGTCAATCTCAATCTGGCAAGCCTCCTCGGCCAAAGTTTCGGCTGGTTGAGAGTGGGCCTGATATAGATAAAAAGCATTTAAAAGTCCAACGGTGACCGAGCTCGAGGAGCCTAATCCTGTACCCTCTGAAGGAACATCGGCTAAGGTGATGATTTCAACCCCCTTCTTTATCCTGGTTTTTCGCATAGTTTCTCTGACTAGATCATGTTTTACCTGGTCTACCCTATCTACAATTTCCTTGCGCGAGTAATTTAGGTATATTTTATCATCGAATCTTTTCTTGATAATTACATGAATGTACTTATCAATAGCCGTACTTAATACAGTCCCACCTCCATTCACTCCGTAATATCCTTTAAAGTCGGTTCCACCACCAAAGAAGCTAATCCTTAGCGGTGTCTGGGTAATTATCAACTCCATCCTCTAAATTTTGTCAGGCTTTAAATTCCTAAATTAAAGCATTTTGAAAGATGCTTCTTAAGAGATAAAACTTCAACAAAGAAAAATGTCTTCATTTATGGAATTCAAGCAAATTTTGTGCCATTTCTCTCATTAATACTCATAGCACGAAATACCCATAGCTGATGCCAACGTTGAACACAAAAGAATAACAATATTTTCTTCTCCATACAACTGTTCAGTCTCTGTCACTTCAGGCGAGTTCACTTAAAATCTCGCTAGCTAATGGCTCCCCATAATTTCGATGTTCTAACCATAGTGACGAGACTTGAACACATGAAAGCTTCCCTCAAAAGAAAGACTCTTTGGGTAGCTAGAAGCTGTCTCCTCAAGATACTTCAACAAAAAATAGTCCCATCCCCATTTCTCCATACAATAATTCGATTCTTCTTTGCAACAGAAGATTCAACAAGAAGCATCAATAAATCTTTATCTTTTGCACTACCTCTAGTTGCTTCATCCTTTTTTGGGCAAATTCTGTGATGTCCTCTGCAATTTTCTCTTCTCTCAGCCAGCTCACATAGTCATCTACACTTTTTTTAATAGAATTTGTAGGTTCCCAACCTAACCTCTTTAATTTGGTGATGTCTGATACAATGTGTCGCGTGTCCCCATATCGAAACTCACCGGAAATCTTAAGATCGCTATCCCTCCCAAAAGCTCCGGCTACTGCCTCTGCTAACTCCAGAACGCGGTAGGCTTTTCCTCCCCCCACGTTATAAACCTCATAATCCGTCCTCGGACCTTCTAAAGCTAAAAGATTTGCCCTCACCACATCCTCAATATTCATATAATCTCTCAGTTGCAGTCCATCTTCATAAATGAGGGGCTCCTTCCCAAAATAAACACTCAGCGCAAATGCCCTCAGGGCCCCGGAATAAAGATTATAAGGAGACTGCCTTGGACCCTGCACAATTGAATACCTCAGGCAAGTGGTGGGTATGGTATATCTTTTTCCTAAGGTCAAACTGATTAATTCCTGAGAATATTTAGATATCCCGTAAGAATTTGCTGGGTTCCCTCTTGACTCATCGCTAGGTTGCATCTTTATCTTAGCGGCGCATTTTGTTGGACACCTTAGCTCCCAGTCAGCCCTTTTCAACTCATCCAGGCTTCTCGGATCAGGATATACTATACCATCCTTTGGACACTTGTATTTGCCTTCCCCATAAACAGCCTGAGAGGAGGCAACTATCACTTTCTCAACCGATAGCTTTCTTTCTACAATCACCTCATACAAAAGTGCCGTGCCCCTACTATTCACATCAAAAAACTTAGAAAAGTCAGTCAGATAATCCTGATAGGCGGCAAAATGAAAGACTACCTCTATCCCCTTTAGGGCACTCTCCCAATCAGTTTTATTTCTTACATCTCCTAAAATAAACTCAGCCTCTTCAGGAACATAATCTGGCCTGCCCTTTAAGTGGACCGGGGGCTCCAGACTGTCCATAATCCTCACCCTACAGCCTTTGGCAAGCAGTGCATCCACCGTATGAAATCCTATGAAACCTGCTCAACCTGTCACCAGTACCGTCAATTAATATCCTCTAAAATTTTTAAGGCTCGAGTTCTATTGCCCACTGCCGCTTAAGACCACCTCCACAGTTTTAAAGAGAATCTTTAAATCCAGCCAGGGGGACCAATTATCAATATATTCAAGGTCCAATTTTACCCACTCATCGAAATCACGAATCTCATTTCGCCCACTAACCTGCCAGAGACAGGTAAGTCCAGGCTTGAGGCTCAGTTTCCTTCGGTGCCAACTCTCAAAGCGATTAACCTCGCCTACTAAAGGGGGGCGAGGTCCAACCAGACTCATATCACCCTTTAAGACACTGTAGAGCTGAGGGAGTTCATCAAGAGAAAATTTTCTTAGTACCCGCCCTACCCGAGTTATTCGAGGATCGTTCTTCATCTTGAAGACCGGGCCCATCATGTCATTCTGCTCCAGAAGCTTGTTCTTGAGTTCATCAGCGTTTTCTGCCATGGTGCGAAACTTCCAGCTATTAAGAGGCCTTTTGTTAAAGCCTACTACCCTCCACTGGTAAAATACCGGCCCTGGGGAGGTAACCTTGACTAGGGCGGCAATGATTAAGAAAAGGGGTGAGAGAATGATCAGTGCCAATGCCGAGACGACAATGTCCATTATTCTCTTCAGGAAAAGCTGCCATTCAGCCTGAGGTATTCTGGATAAGGTTAAAAGAGGCAGATTACGAAACATGCTCAATTGAACATAAGTCTTTGAACCCACAGGAAAATCGGTGATGATACTGACCGTTACTCCTTCCTCTTCGCAAAGTCGGATCATTTCCCCAATTTCAAATTTCTTTTCCGGCTCAGTGAAAATTACATCATCTACCGGATGGCAGTGAAGAACTTCCTTTAAATCCTGGAATCTTCCTAAAATCTTAGCTCCATAAATTCTATCACCAATCTTCATTTTTTCTCCATCTATGAAACCCACAATCTCCAGTCCCCAGCTAGGATTATCTTTAGCCGAGTCTATAAATTCCCGTGCCTTTCTTCCCGTTCCCACAATTATGACCGGTTTTCTATGGTAGCCTTTTCTTCTGAGATGGTTTACCAGATTGTAAATTGCCATTTTCTCCAGCGCCAGGAAAAGGAAATTTACTCCGGCAAAGATTACGATCAGACTTCTAGGGGGAAAGTATAGCTTGAGAAGAAATGCTCCGCTTAGTGGTCCATTTCATAAATAATGTGACGTATTATTGCTTGATTCTTAGGTGAAATTAAGGTATGATATCTTCCAGGATAAAGGGGGATATCATGCCGAGAAAGAGTCCATTTGAGATTATTCTGACTGGCGAAGAGCGAGATCGTCTGAGATCCCTGGCCAGAAAATATACGGCACCCTATAGGGATGTAATCAGAGCACAAGTAATCCTTCTGGCTGCAGATGGCCTGGAGAACAAGGAAATTGGTAAAAAGTTCAATCTTCCAAGAAAGACAGTTAGTAAGTGGAGGAAGCGTTTTTTCTACAAGCGGCAGCGGGGACTGGTGGATGAACCAAGAGCTGGCCGACCATTCTTTTTTTCCCCCTGAGGAAGTGGCAGAGATAAAAGCACTGGTCTGCCAGCTTCCCGCTGAGCGAGGTATTCCTTTAAGCCGGTTCAGTATCACTGAAATTGTTCGAGAGGTCATTTCTAGAGCTATTGCCCCTTCAGTAAGCGATTCTAGCATCTCCCCGATGGCTACATGAAGATGCTATTCGCCCTTGGTTTCATAGGTCTTGGATCTACCCAAGAGACCCTCACTTCCTGGAGAAAGCCAGCAGGATACTGGATCTTTACGCCCAGGAGTGGGAGGGTAGATCGCTCACCGCAGGTGATTATGTCATCTCGGCTGATGAGAAGACCAGTATTCAGGCCAGAGTTCGTAGGCATCCCACTTCCCCTCCATCCTCAGGAAAGCCTCTGAGAGTAGAACACGAGTATATGCGTGCTGGGGCATGGTGTTACCTTGCTGCCTGGGATGTTCATAGAGCAAGAATCTTTGGCCGCTGTGAAAAGAGGGGTGGAATCGAACCATTTGATCGACTAGTGGACGAGGTAATGTCGAAAGCGCCTTATAAAACGGCCAACAGAGTGTTCTGGATTATAGATAATGGTTCCTCTCATCGAGGAGAGCCCTTTATTCAACGTCTCGAAAAGAGATGGCCAAATGCTATTGCAGTTCACCTGCCTATTCATGCCAGCTGGCTTAATCAAATTGAAATCTATTTTGCTATTGTTCAAAGGAAAGCTCTAACTCCCAATGATTTTCCCAATCTTGAGGCAGTGAAAAAACGCCTCTTGGATTTTCAGACACGAATATCAAGAAGTGGCCCGTCCCTTTCACTGGAAATTCACTCGGAAAGACCTGAAAGAGAAACTCAAGCTTGTCAGCGACAATCTGATTAAACAATATGAGCCAGTAGTTTTTGAAGATGTAGTAACTGAGAAATTTCTGTCCCAGAATCAAACAGAGAAGCCACAATCTGTCTATGCCTATACGTAACACAATTTATGAAATAGACTACTTAGGTAATTGCAGTTCTTCGCCTAACATCATACGACAGCGTGTTTGCTGTTCGCTCATCCAAAGCGTCATATCTCAAATCCAAATACCCACCAGCCAATAAATTTAGATAAATCCGGTCCCATTACACAAAGCATAAAGAAATTGTCGTCTTCTGTATAAAAGTAAGACATTAACAAAATCCGAAAACCGTATCCTGTATTTTCTCTTCCAATTTTCCCTTCCAACAAATTTTTATTTTTCAGGAAATCCAGGTTGGTTTAAGGCAGATACTCAAGGTAAGATTTTTAAGGTGCGAATCTCTGTGATGTCGAATTACCCAAACGCCAGAGATATCCCGGCTACAATATGCAGGTCTAATGCTGCTCTTGCTATCATTTCCTTTAGCAGAGAATGAAGATCCATAATTCGTTCCTTTTGAGTCTATACTGAGAATACTTCTACACCATTTTCTCAACTTTCTCGAACAGATAATTATCTTCTTTACCACAAATAATAAACTGCTTTACATTTAAATCCCTTTGCGCCTAAGTTTATCAACTTGAAACCCCAAAACTTCCATTTACTATCGTTTGCGGTCATCCCGGAGTCGTTGGGTATTATTTTGAAAATAATTTTTAAGAATAGATGAGCCAGAACTATCCTGAAGCAAAATACCAACCTCATTGTCACTGAGAGTGTTGTAGCTTATGGTAGGAAAGGAGCGATCCTGGCTACCTATACCTACCAGGTTAGCAGTAATAATATTTTTGCTGATCATCGGGAATGAATAATCATAACAGGATACCGCCCAGAGGGTGTTATGGCGAATCTTGTTTTCATTTATTCTCGGTGAGGAAAAACCAAAGGTCATCACACCCACATCATTTTCAGTAATCATATTGTTCACTATTTTGGGAGAAGAGGAGCCGAGACAAACTATGGCTACATCGGCATATCTTATCTTAGCATGTCTGACAATGGATAATGCATTTACCTCTTCAAATATGATACCGCCCCAGCTTATTTTATTTTGCCTCTCCAGATCATAAACCGGATCGCCCACACTCACTACCTTGTCCTTTTCTCCTTCTATCCTTAGGTTACCCTGGACAACCAGGTTACATTTACCTCTTCCGAGGTCGGCAAGAAGGGGTAGTTCGGCATCATAATCGCTCTGATTAGGTGTAAAGCTAATGGCAGTGCCAGCTAAAATAACTAAGGTTATCCCCTCCGGGATGACCACATCTCCGGTAAGGTGGATATTCCCACTCCATACCTCATCTTGGATAAGAATCCCTGAGGTAGTGGGTTTCTCACCGGAAACTACCTGGGCTGTCATCCAGAGACTGAGGAGGGCAATAACAGCAATGCTCAGGTAATTTCTTGTTTTGCGCCTCATTTTCACCTCTTTTGCTGGTTTTTCCACAGATATTTAATCAAGGTGCATTAGCCGTGGTGGAATGATTTTCTTGAGTAATTAGCTCACAATGCAACCGTTCAATTAGATTACAAACCTCATCATAATCATTATCTTTAATATATTCACGAATGAGAGCTATTTCCAAGTTGTTCATGACTTCTAACAGTGATCTCTCTATCCTTTCGATACGCCGAGTAAATTCTTGTTTTTATTGACTTACGTTAGCTTTGATTATATCTAGACCCAGGGAGATAGCTGAGGCAAAATATCGCAGCTGATTTGGGAAGTGAAAGCTCTCTTCCTTAGGATAATTATGAGCTAAAGTAGCTACCTTGTCGGTAACTTTGGTTATAAGATCCCCGCTCTTCGTATCAATGACCTTTTCTTTCATCCAGCTTAATACCTTCCTTGAAAGAAGTGCGCGCTTGCCTAGCTTTCCCGCTAATTTAACCTTAGTTTTTGTTTTGACTGCCCCTTACTCTAGCTGCTTTATTATGTGCTGCTCTTCCAACCATTCTAAAACAGCCAGTCTGATTAGTCCACTCAGAGATAAATGTTCTCTTTCAGCTTCAGCCTGTATTTGGTTTTTCAGGTCTTTTGGTAATTGTAAAAGAAATCTTGATTCTGATATCCCCATTGTTTCCCCCCTTTCATTTTTGCTCGGTTTCCCTAAGTATATCAATCTCAGCTTCTAGCAGTTCAACTCCTTGCCTCAATTCCGTTAGTTCCCCCTGAGCACGTCTAATTGTTTTCCCATTTCACTCCCCCTTTCTATCTTATCTCAATATCAATTTTATATCAAAATTTTATTTTGCCAACGCCCCCAAAAAGTTAGTTGTGTTCAAAATACGTCGCCAGATTCGGAAATTGAACATGCCCAAATAGGATAGAAAACCTTCCGAAAGTCTTCCCTATCTGGATAATATATTGGCGTAAGACACGGACACTTCACTTTGAGACAAGCTTGTCTTCAAGGCCCAAAAGATGAGAAAGCCTTCTTTAGCCCTGATTTGTTCATCCTCGAAAAAATGGTACAGAAATTGCTCCTTTGAACAACAAATAATAGCTAATAAGGTAGCCAATGGAAAAAAAGCACCAACGAATCTTTATTGTAGACGATGAGGCCAATGTAAGAGCCGTGTTCTCAGATGTTCTGAGAAGAGAAGGCTATATAGTCAAAGGAGTGAAAGATGGTCCTGAGGCCATAAAAGCAATAGACGAGGAGAGCTTCGATCTTGCTCTGGTTGATCTTGGAATGCCCAAAATGGATGGAATTGAGGTCTTAGAGAATATCAAGAAAAGAAAGCCTCAAATTTCCGTCATTATTTATACTGGATGTGGTTCAGTAACCACCGCAGTAGCAGCAATGAGGAAAGGAGCCGCCAACTATCTTAATAAGCCATTTTCTCCTGAGGAGCTAAAGTTAAGTATTAAAAAGGCTCTAGAAGAAGCGGAAGAACACAACTCAATTGTACCCCCATTGTCTTCGGGAGGGAGATCTACACTCTACAAGCCAGATAAAAACCTCATAAAGGGAGAAAGGATTAGAGTGACCGTGGAGACTACGAAATATAGAATTTCAGGAAAAGTCTTTGTCCGTTATGACCTGCGACTTTCTGATTTGCTTAACGAAACCCGGGAAGGATTTCTTGTTCTTACAGACGTCCAGGTATTTTCGCTAACTGACGACGCGATTTTGTATGAAAAAGATTTCTTGGCGGTCAACAAGAATCAGATTGTACTGATCTCCCAAGGTCATTAGTAGCTGCGGCAGTGCCTTGGTGAGCTGTGGTCTTTGCCATTGAGAACCCTTCGAACCGGGGGAGATGACCTCTGCCTTAATATCTGGGCGTTTTTGAGGCAGGGTGATCTATAACCCAACCGACCGGAATATCATCGGAGCGGAAATCTACGCTGATGATACAAAGGAAAGTAAGATCAGGGAATAGGATTTGCTACAAGAACGGGTGAATTTCTGGATGCTTGGAAAGTCTGTATCATTTGCTCAAACCACAACCTAACTTTATATCTGGCCAAAATTGATAATGGAGAAATCGATATAAGAATACCCTTTCTGGAATATATTTCCCCAAGAAAAACTCAAGTAAAATACAACTTTTCCTGTTCAAGTAATAGTAAGGTTCGAGTGCACTTTAGTTGACCTATTTCTTAAGAAAATTTCATAGGATAAAACTTTTTGGTTTTGCCAGATTAAAGAATCCACTATTTAGGGCGCATTTTCATCATTACTTGTGTTTTCTTCTTCAACACACAATTATATGATTCAACAACCTCTAATTCGGTTACCTCATCAAATGGTTTAACACGGAAAGTTAAGGTAAATATTACGTCATCTCGCGATCCTTTCCGACTATGGCGTTATGATAAATCTGAATTGTCGTACAGAAATGATCAGAGAGAATGGGGAGGCGAATATGCCTAGCCGAAGATGGCATAAAGTGATAAATGTGGCGGTGGCGTTGGCTCTGGTGAGCATGCTGGGGGTTGCATTCTTGCCGCAAGCTGCCCATGCGATCGATCCCCCCACTGTTACCAATTCTACTGGTGCCTCAAATGTTACTACGTCAGCTGCCCGGTTAAATGGCGAAGTAACCTCTACTGGTGGAGAAGATCCGACAGTCCGTATTTATTGGGGAGACAATGATGGTGGTATGACTCCAGGGAATTGGGATCATGTTGAGAATTTAGGAGCTAAGGAATTAGGGACATTTTACAAGGACATAAGTAACTTAAGTCCCAATACCACGTACTATTATAGATGCTATGCCACAAATTCAGCAGGCAGTGACTGGGCAAATAGCAGTGCCTCTTTTACCACTACTGTTTCTGTTACTGCCCCCACTGTTACCAATTCTACTGGTGCCTCAAATGTTACTACGTCAGCTGCCCGGTTAAATGGCGAAGTAACCTCTACTGGTGGAGAAGATCCTACAGTCCATATTTATTGGGGAGACAATGATGGTGGTATGACTCCAGGGAATTGGGATCATGAATACCTTTTTTCTCGCGGTACTGCCTTAGATATCGAGCAAAACTGGGAATTCTTCCACCAAGTACGATTTGCTTGAAATTATGCCTTATGGCTAGCTTGCCTACAGCCTCTAGAAGAGCTACACCTACCCTGCTTTGGGTACGAGGAGAAGCACTTAAGTTAACCCCATAAAGGGTATTACCCTTAGGATCATGGCTGTTCCTAATATACCCATGATCAGTAGCCTCGTTCCAGGTGCGAATATGAGGCGTTGAGCTGAAATTTAGAATTTGGACAACCACTACCCCCTCTATTTTACCCTCTACTTCCGCAACAAGGGTTCCTTCAGGAAATGTGTGCAGACGAGACTCGTACATTTCCCGGGAGGCT
>Ga0209978_10000671_pt1 | contig 13375 bp, 14 predicted proteins | sample BentaG_FD_182805 | JGI IMG/M metagenome (GOLD analysis project Ga0209978, IMG submission 182805) | Deep subsurface microbial communities from South Atlantic Ocean to uncover new lineages of life (NeLLi) - Benguela_00093 metaG (SPAdes)... | ecosystem: Environmental > Aquatic > Marine > Oceanic >...
GGTGAGTCCGCTTGCGGAGGCAGGTCTGACGAAGGAGGAGGTCCGTGAGTTGGCGACAAAATATGGCCTGCCCAATTCCGATAAACCAGCTAACCCGTGTCTTGCTTCAAGGGTGCCATTCGGGCAGGAGATATCTCCTCAGAAGCTCGAGCGCATTGCGAGGGGTGAAGAATTCATTCGCTCGCTTGGATTTCGTGTCGTACGAGTCCGCGATCACGGCGAGTTGGCGAGGGTTGAGGTGAGCAAGGAGGAACTGCCCCGCGCGCGGGAGCTTGAGCGGGAGATAGTAGGCACCCTGAAAGGACTTGGTTACGCATCCGCCATACTTGATCCCCGTGGCTATCGCATGGGCGGCGCCAACGAACTCTCGAGCTCGAGCTGAAGCAAATATAAGTAGAAAGGAGCACGTTAATCGAGGGAGCGACATGCCAACTTTCGAGCCCGTGGGAGAGAAAGAAATCACTCGAGCGATCGTTGAGGGTTTCATGCGGGACTTCCAAAAGTACGCTGAGAGCGATGTCATCATCGTCGGAGGCGGCCCGAGCGGTTTGATGGCCGGGAAGGGACTTGCCGAGCGTGGTGTGGGCACCCTCATCGTCGAGCGGAACAATTACTTGGGCGGAGGCTTCTGGATAGGCGGGTTCCTGATGAACAAGGTCACCATCCGCGCACCTGCTCAGAAAATTCTTGATACGCTCGGTGTACCTTACGCAGAGTCCTCGAAGGGTCTTTACGTCGCCGATGGTCCGCACGCCTGCTCAAAGCTCATCGCCTCGGCATGCGACGCGGGCGCAAAAGTTCTTAACATGACGCTAATCGATGACGTAGTGCTCCGAGAGAAAAATCGTGTGGGAGGGGTCGTCGTTAACTGGACCCCGGTTTCAACCCTACCCAGGGAACTGACATGCGTCGACCCGGTTGGGCTCGAGGCTAAGCTCGTCATCGACGCTACCGGTCACGATGCTGCTGTGGTGAGGCTGCTTGAGAGGCGGGATTTGGTGAAAGTCCCAGGTTACGGCGCGATGTGGGTCGAGCGATCTGAGGACTTGGTGGTTGAGCACACGGGCGAGGTTTACCCCGGCCTGATCGTCACGGGGATGGCTGTGGCAACGGCTTACGGACTCCCCAGGATGGGCCCGACTTTTGGTGCGATGCTGCTCTCGGGCAAGCGCGCTGCCGAGGTCGCTTATGAAAAACTTCGCGAACTTAAGTAAGCTCTCGTTGAACATTCACCTTTACGAAGACCCATCGACGAAAAATCTCGACCTTCGGGAGATCGTCAGTTATCTTAGGGAAAAATTGGGGCATGTTTCGGTCGATCTTAGAGGCCCTTTCATCAAGGCCGGTTTGGGTGAGACCGAAGACTTGGCGAGAAGGATAGCGGGTACAAAGGTCCGCGATTTGACGAATCCAAACGTGCAGTTCGAGCCGCTCCCCGGTGAGGTCGAGTTTGAGCGGAAACTCCTGCGTGATTCGAGCCTTAAGCTCGTCGGGCTCCTATACGACGGATTTAAACTTCAGGCGGTGCTTCGAGAGCTCATCCCTCAAGGAGAGTTCGACATCGGGCACTCGCACATCGCTTTCACGAATCGTCTCTTCGGTACCTTCGACGAGGGTGACCGGAGGTATCATGCGCGCGTGAGCGTCTACGGCTTTCCCTCGCTGATTTCCACCACTGGCATTGTCGAGGCCCCAGCGAGGCCCAAGGAGTTCTACGTCCTGAAGCAGCGGTATGCGGTGTTGGGGGGAACCGACGCTCAGCTGGAGGAGTTGAAGGAAAAATTTCGTGATAGGTTCATCGACTACGACGATGAGCGCTTGACCGAGATCATGAAGGGCTACGTCATGCAAGCGGTATTCTACCACCTCAAGCTCGATCCCTTCTGCGTGGACAAACGGTGCAGGCTATGGAATGCCCACTGGCAGGAAGAAATGCTCGAGGCTCAACTCTCGCAACCAGAATTCTGCGAGCAACATGAACGGGAGCTGGCGTAGTTCAGGGGTCTGTTAAGCTAACGTTTCGAGGTAACCTTTGAAGTCCTCCTTGAAAGTGCGGACTTCTAGCACGTTCTCGAATCCCCTGCTGATCATCTCATCGATGCGGAGCTCGTCCAGCAATCCATCGAGCACCTTTGGGTCGGCTCGTGTGCGCGGGTATTTCGGGGTCGCGTAGCAGCACCCCGCGTGCACTTCGTGCCAGATGCCGAGATGCTTCGAGAGGCGCTCGATCTCCAGCTTGTCGAGACCCAGTAAGGGGCGAAGGATCGGGAAGTGGATGCCGCGCGAGGTCACACCCAAGTTGACCAAGGTTTGGGTCGCCTTCTGCCCCAACGACTCACCGGTCACGATGCCCGTCGCTCCCTCCTGCTCACAAATGAGCTCGGCGACCTTGAACATGCCTTTCCGGCACGCAAGGCAGGCGTAGTTCCTGTACTGGCGATTACCGAGGATAGTTCTCAAAATTCTCGGCCATGGATAGACAATAACCTTTTCGAACCCCACCTTTTCCCTGAGGTCCTCGAGCACTTTTATGGCAACCAGAAAAGTTTCCTCGCAGGTGTATGGGTAGAGGCAGAAGTGAAGTGGCAGAACATCAAAGCTCTTCGCGACTAAGTTGCAGGCGACCGGAGAATCTATTCCTCCCGAGACCAAACAGACGACTTTTTGCCTACCCATGGTGCACCGCTAAATTTTATATAACAACGTTATAAAGGAATCTGATGCCGGGGTAGCCTAGTGGCTAAGGCGGTGGGCTGCAGACCCGCTATTCGCCGGTTCAAATCCGGCCCCCGGCTCCAGGTGAGCGCGTGAAGCTGCTGTTCGTGCACGCGGACTATGTGAACTATCAGGTCAAGGAGCGGGCGAAGTTCGCCGAGGAGATCAGTTATGATCGGATGGCTGGCGGGATGCGGAACCCGCTGATAGTTTTTGCGTGCGTCGAAAAGGTCGATGGACAAGCAAATGTTGTCGATAGCACGGTGGGGGAGATTAAAGATGTAGCATCGAAGGTGAAAACGAGGAATATCACACTTTTCCCATTTGCTCATCTTTCAGAGGACCTAGCATCCCCATTCTGCGCGGTCGAGCTACTCACCCAGGTTGAGGCGAAGCTTAAAGAGGATGGATTTTTGGTCATCCGCGTGCCGTTCGGCTGGTACAAAGCATTCGAGTTCAAGAGCAAGGGGCACCCGCTGGCGGTGCTCTCAAGATCTATCCCTAGGAAGGCAAATCTTGCACCCCTCTCGCCTCAGGTAGGGTGCAGCCCGCATGTGAAGTAAGCAGATGAGCTCCCGCTGTCCCATCGAGCGGCAAATCATGCAGTAGCGCTCAATGATTTGTTTGCGCTTCAGCTTGCCACGGGCGATATCGTCCGCGAGTCCTCGCACGTATTTCTCAATGTTTTTGAGCAGGGCGCTGCCTCGACCAGCCCCCCGGAGCATCCGTAGGTACTGGCTTACCGCCGGCTGGGTGATCCCGAGCTTGCGCGCCACCTCAACTTGGCTGAGGCGATGGCGCTCGATGAGTTCCTTGACCAGCATCGCTCTTATCGCGGGGAGGACTTCTTTGACCACAACTTCACAAGGGGGTCTCATGGTTACCACATAACACTGTTATACATCAAGGGGTTTTAGTTTTTGGGCGGTACTCCGGACTGCAAAGCTTCCGCTAGCAGCACCAGCCCGGGAACCGCGTCCTCTTTTCTGGGGGCCTCTATAGCGAAGAAAAGCGCCTGGTAACGCGCCATGTTGAGCAGCCGTTCGGCCTCTTCAGGGGCGGCCTTCCGGGCCCGTTGCAGGTTGATCTGGCTCTGTTGTAGTAGCTCCGCATTAGGCAGCTCGTCCAATTCTATTGAAACTCGCTTCTCCTGTGTGCACTTCCCACACGCACCCGATGCACAGTTCAGCGCTGGTTGCCCACAGACCTCACAGAGCTCCGCGCCCCAGATGAGGCGGGCCACGGAGTTGGCCACTCTGATGATCTCTTCTCGGTTGAGGGCTCGTTGAATTTTAATTTTTCCGTTTTTGAAGATGCTGATCTCTCTTCCCTTCCACATTAGCTTGGCCACTCCCAAGTTCCGGCTGCATTTGAGTTCCGAGAACCTCCGCCTGTGGATCTCGAGCAGGGCGCACAGCGTCTCCGAGTCGATGCACTCAGTATCCCCACTCCTGAGCTCGATATCCGCCATGAGCTTCCCGCGCTCCGAGGTGCAGGGCTGAACGTAGAGTACAGTTTCCTCGCGAACCCTAAGGAGGTCCCTCACCTCGGTTCCTCGGGAGAGAAGGCACTCGTCCCTGAACCGCGGGACAAAAATCTCGCTGCTCGGGAGCGACATCGCTATCCCTTAGGTTGGGCTTGGGCACCGCTGGCTTGCTTTTGCTTGTACTCGGTGAGCGCTTTCTTCAGGGTCCTGTAAGCGAGCGTCGCGCAGTGCATCTTTATGGCCGGCAGCCCGCCCAATCCATCTACAATTTCCTTTATCTGGAGCTTCCCGGCCTCTTCCACGGTTTTTCCCTTTATGAGGTCGGCGGTCATGTCTCCAGTTGCAATGTTTGCCGCGCAGCCGAAGGAGAGGAACTTGACGTCCTCAATTCGACCATTCTCGATCCTCAGGAACATCTTGAACATGTCGCCGCAAGTTGGATCTCCTTCTGTCGCCACTACAGTAGGGTTCTCCATCTCGCCGATGTTTTTTGGGTTCCTGAATCGCTCAATCAATTTTTGGGTGTATTTGAGCATTCCGCGCTCCGTGTACTCCACAGGCATCTTCCCACCTCACAGCTCCTCCGGTTTTACCGGGCTTATCTTCCGGAGTTGCTCGACCACGCGGGGCACAACCTCTAACGTGTAGTCGATTTCCTCCTCGGTGTTATATCTGCTCAAAGTGAACCTCATTGTCCCGTGCGCGACCTCTGGCTTTACCCCTATCGCGGTGAGGACGTGGCTTGGCTCGAGCTTGGTCGTGGAGCAGGCCGAACCAGTAGCGACAGATATTCCGTTCAGGTCGAGGTGCATCAACATCGACTCGCCTTCTAACCCCTTGAAAGAGCAGCTGACATTGGCGGGGCTCCGCTTGTCCCCCCGTGGTCCGTTGATGACGGAATAGGACACGCGTTCAAAACCCGAGATGAGCTTGTCGCGCAACTTCTTCATGTGGTTGGTGTGTCGTTCAAAGCCATCAAACGCGAGCTCAGCCGCCTTGGCAAAGCCCACTATCCCTGGGATGTTCTCGGTCCCTGGTTTGAGCTTGAAGAGGGAAACGTAGCCGTATGAAACGGGCTCCACAGGCGTCCCTTCTCTGATATAGAGTGCCCCCACACCTTTAGGGCCGTGAATCTTATGTGCGCTCAGGCTCACGAGGTCAGCGCCAATCCGCTCGACATCAACTGGTACCCGAGCGTAGCCTGCGGCGGCGTTCACATGAAAGTAAATTTTCTCTTTTTGGTCGCGAAGCAGCTTTCCTATCTCCTCGACTGGCTCAATCGTGCCGATCTCGTCATTGACATTTGCAACGCTGACAAGGATCGTCTTGTCGTTCAACTTTTCCTCGAGCTTGCTAACATCGACGAACCCCTCGCCATCTACCGGCAGATAATCGATTTTGAAGCCCTCCTTCTCGAGCCGCTCGCACGTTCGCAGTATAGACGGGTTCTCGATATTCGTGGTGATAATGTGGTTGCCTCGCTCGTGGTTGGCATAGGCCACTCCGCGTAGGGCGATATCATTGGCTTCGGTCGCGCTAGAGGTGAAAAGGATCTCACCGGGTTTCGCGTTGATAGTTCTCGCGATGGACTTTTGTGATCGATCGACTGCATCGGCCGCCTCTTGCCCGAACGAGTAGAGGAAAGTTGGGTGCCCGAAACGCTCGGTGAAATATGGCAACATAGCCTCGACCACTTCCTTTGCAACCGGGGTCGTCGTGCCATTGTCGAGGTAAGCCCTCATGTCAATCACAAAAATATAACAGTGTTATGTTTATAAGGTTTGTGTGAAAATACAGGCAATGGGAACCACGGCATGACGATTCGCGTAAAGATCGAGCTGATGCCTGTCCTGAAACGTTTGCGGGAGGAAAGAAACTTTGAGCTAGAGCTGCCCGACGACGCGACAGTCAGAACGATGTTGGCAAATGTCGGATTCAAGAAAAATGAACTGGAGCATCTTAGAATATTCGTCAACAACAAGTGGGCGCGCCTGGACAAAGTGTTAAAAGACAGCGACGATATTTGGGTTGGAATTGTTGTGGGAGGAGGGGTGAGTTGGAATTCCACTACCCGCGAACTGTTAAAAAAACAGTCGCGCTGCTGAGGAGACCATCCAGTCTCGCCGTAGCGGGCGGGACATCGTTCATCGTCAAGCCGCGAGCAGAGCACCTCGTTGACCTCACTAGGCTTGAGCTTAATTACATCAGGGACAAGAAGACGGAGGTCCTCATTGGGGCTACGACCACTGCGACCAATATAAGTGAATCTCAGGTTTTGGGTCGCCTCGCGTCTGGAATTCTGCGCGCCGCTTCCTCAATAATGGCGGACACCCAATTGCGAAACGTGATAACGGTAGGCGGGGACATCGCCTGCAGATATATTTGGGCCAACTTGCCTCCGGCCCTCATGGTTCTCGATGCAAGGCTTAAGATTGTAGGGAGCAAGGAGCGGGTGATACCGATCGAGAAATTTTTCAAGTCGAGGTTGCAGCCGGGGGAGTTCATATCGGAGGTCATCGTCCCCAAAAAATCGACCAAGGGGAAGGGAGCATTCATTAAGTTCTCGCGGACAAAGTCCGAGTACTCGTTGATTACAGTGGCCGTTTACGCCGAGCGACTGGGAAAGAAGACCTCGGTCGTCAGAGTTGCTGTTTCCGGGAACACCCCCCCAACTCGCATAAAAGCGATCGAGGTCGGGTTGCAGGGTAAAGTAATAACTGAAGAGCTACTGGAGAGAACAACCATGAAAGCCGTTGCGCAACTCCAGCTAACGGAAAGCTACATTTTCAGCGAGGATTATCGGCGGGAGCTACTAGGTACTCTGCTTAAGCGTGGGCTCAAGAAGGTCCTGATGGGGGGCTGAGATGGAGATAACGTGCAAGATTAACAACGTAGAAAAGCGCTTGGTTTTTGAGCCCCACGAGCGGCTGCTGGACGTGCTGCGGCGCGAGGGCTACGATGGGGTTAAGAACGGGTGCAGTGCCGGGGACTGCGGCACCTGTACGGTTATCGTCAACGGTAGAGCTGTCAAATCCTGTTTGATGTTTGCGGCACAAGCTAAGGATGAGGAAATCACCACAATCGAAGGAATTGGAACTGATGAAAATCCACACCCTCTGCAGCAGACGTTCGTTGAGACAGGGGCGATCCAGTGCGGCTTTTGCACCCCTGGGATGATCCTCTCGGCCAAGGCCCTCCTCGACAAGAACCCGAATCCCACCGAAGATGAGATCAAGAGGGCGATCGAAGGGAATCTCTGCAGATGCACTGGATATGTGAAGATAATCGAGGCAGTCAAGCTGGCCTCCATGCGTATGGGGGGGAGGAGAAAATGAGGGAATTCAAGGTTGTTGGAAAGAGCGTTCCAAAAGTGGACGCCTTTTCGCTCGCGCTAGGAAAGCCTCTCTTCGCAGACGATATCGAGCTCAGAGGAATGCTGCACGCCAAAATCCTATGGAGCCCCCATGCTCATGCCCGGATCAAAAACATCGACACGAGCAAGGCCGAGGCCCTGCCTGGTGTCCACGCAGTGTTCTGTTATAAAAATGTCCCTCGCGTGATTCACACGAGCGCGGGACAGGGCTGGCCTGAGCCATCCCCTTATGATGTCGTAATGTTCGATAACAAGGTTCGGCATGTCGGGGATCGTGTAGCAGCCGTCGCAGCCGAGACCGAGGAAATTGCTGAGAAAGCACTGAGACTGATCAAGGTTGAGTATGAGCCCCTGCCAGCGGTCTTCGATCCCGAGCGAGCGATGGATGAGGGAGCCCCGGTCATCCACGACGAGCCCGATTGCAAATATATTATACCAGTCTTTTACGACCCGAAACACAATCACTGCGCCCACATTGACTTGGAAGTGGGGAATTTCGAGCAGGGGATAAAGGAAGCGGATTTCGTCATCGAGCACAAGTTCAAGACCCACCACGAACAGCACTGTAGCCTTGAGCCTCACACATGTATTTGCTACTTCGACCACGCCGGACGTTTGGTGGTCCGCACAAGCACACAGGTTCCCTTCCACGTTCGCAGGATCGTCGCCCAGTGCTTGCAGGTCCCTGTGAGGATGATACGTGTAATCAAGCCGCGCATTGGGGGCGGGTTCGGGGGGAAACAGGAAGTGCTCATAGAGGATGTCTGCACAATGTTGGCTATGCGAACCAAGCGTCCTGTTCGGCTGGTCTACACCAGAGGGGAGGAATTCACTTCGGCACGGGTCCGCCACCCGATGGTAATGTGGGTCAAGACTGGTGTTAGAAAAGACGGAACCCTCACAGCTATCCAGCTCAAGGTTCTTAGCAACGCCGGAGCCTACGGTTCCCACGCGATGACGGTCATGAACAACACCTGCGCCAAGGCACTTCCTCTTTTCCACTGCGAAAACATCAAATGGATCGCCGATGCTGTTTACACTAACCTCGTCCCGGGAGGGGCATACCGGGGCTATGGAGTAACCCAGGCGGCCTTTCCTATGGGGGTCATGATGGATAAGATGGCTGAGACCATCGGGATGGATCCCGTGGACTTTTGGAAGATGAACACGATTAAGAAGGGCGAGACCTCCCCAATCTTCAAGGCCCTGAGCGAGACGGGGAAAGGAGTTGAGATGATCGTTGAGAGCTGCTCGCTGCCCGAGTGCATTGACAGGGGCGCTGAGATTTTTGGATGGCGCGAAAAGCGTGAGCGGTACAAGAACCAACCCAAGGGCCCAGTTAAATATGCTGTTGGTATGTCCTGCATGGTGCAAGGCGGCACGGTCCCCCTGATCGATATGGCATCGGCTTTTGCGAAGATGAACGACGATGGTTCATTCAACCTTCTAATCGGCGCGACCGACCTGGGGACGGGCGCTGATACAGTGTTAGCTCAAATCTTCGCCGAAACCCTTGATATCCCAGTAGAAGACGTCATCGTGTATCCTTCTGACACCGATATCACGCCGTTCGACAAGGGGGCCTATGCATCAGGTACCACCTACCTATCAGGTATGGCCGTTCTCAAAACGGCTGAAAAAATTAAGGAACAGATTTTGAATGTGGCGGCGGACATGCTGGGGGAACCAAAGGAGGACTTGCGAATCGAGAACAAGGCCGTCATATCGAGCAAAAGTGGGAAGCGAGTGGAGTTCAGCCAGATAGTTAAACGTGCACTATACAGCAAGGATCAGTTCCAAATCGCGGCAATAGCATCTGAGCTCAGCCGGTTGCCTCCTCAATCATTTGCCGCTCACTTCGCGGAGGTCGCGGTCGACACTGAAACTGGACAGGTCAAAGTGCTCTCCTACGTGGCGGCCGTTGACTGCGGAACGGCGGTTAACCCAAAGCTTGTTGAGGGACAAGTTGAAGGTGCAATTTTGAATGGCATAAGTTATGCACTCACCGAGGAGTTCTTTTTCGACGATAAGGGAAGGATGCTAAACCCATCCTTTAGCGATTACAAAATATTTTCTGCGCCAGATATCCCAAAAATCACAACCATCTTGGTTCCCAGCTACGAACCAACTGGCCCCTACGGAGCAAAAACCGTGGGCGAAGTAAACATAAATGGTCCTCTTCCGGCAATCTCCAACGCAATCTACAACGCGGTCGGCATCAGGCTATGTGATACTCCCTTTACCCCTGAGCGAGTTCTGAGATCCCTCAAGGAAAAAGAGAAAAAAGGGCAGACTGGGCAACGTTAAGCGCGAGTCCCGCCGTGAGGATATTTATCCAGGGGCCAAAGCGGTGGACCGTCCCACTCCGGATATGCCCCATGCCCCTCGATTTCGTCGGCTACGTACTTCAATCCCAAGCGCTCCAACGTCTGCCTGGTCGGGATACCGTTCTCGGAATCCCAGCCGCGTATCTTGTAATACTCAGTGAGCATTTTCGCGTGGTCTTCCAGGTCTTGTTTTTCCTCGGGGGTGCCCTTCCTTTGCGGCCACAACACAAGCCTGTCTTGCGTTCTCGTGATCCCCTGCCTGATGAGGAGAGCCCTTTCAAGGGTGTATACCCTCTCCGCGGCCTCCACTATTTTGGCCGCATCATACTCGAAGCCGGTTTCCGCAGTTAATAGCTTCGCCAAGCCCTCCCAGAGCGGATACTTGAACACGAGCGGCATGGCGCTGGGCCAGTTGTTGACGCTCCCCTTGCAGCGCCCAATCATGTCCGTAAGCGTGACGGCGTTCTCAGAGATAATGAGAGCTGGTACGGGTTCTGTTGGTACCAGCCCCTTTTTCACCCATTCCGGAAAGAGATGAGGGTCGTTCTCGCCGAATGCCCAGCTTCTCCCCCTGAGGTGATCGGCGCCCCTGGTCGAAGTCGCATGAGCTAAGGTGAAAACTCCAACGGGATAATTGGGAGGACCGCGGCTGAGCCCCTTGACGTGGTAGCAGTAGTCCATGGCCCCTCTCCCGATGATTTTTGCAAGACTGTACATCCCTTCAGCTATCAGGTTGCCAAAGCCTTCCCTCAAAGCAGTTTGGTGAAGGAGCTCGATCTGGTTGTCGACATTTTCCCACTCAAGGGAAAGCCCACCGGTATCTTCCTTTGTTATTATTCCCCTGTTGTAGAGCTCTTTGGCGAAGGCTATCGTGTTGCCGAGCGGTATTGTGTCCATCCCATATTTATCGGCGAGGTTACCCATTTCCATTATTGCTAATGGATCTAGGATACCACAATTGATGCCAGTGCAGAAGATTGTCTCATATTCGAGGGATTTGCCTACTTCCCCCTTGTACTTGCCCTCTGGTATTCGAAAAACATCCTTGCACGCGACAACACAGCCATGACAACCATACCTTCCGAGTTCGTACTTCTTCCACCCCTCCGGTTTGAGTCCATCCGGGATATCTTCTGGGCCTAAGGATTTCTTGAAGTACCTATAGTCCGGCCCCCAGCGAATCACGCCAAGGTGCGTGCCATACTTATGGATTTCCCGCTGGAATTTGTCCGTCAGAAAGTACTCCCTATCTTCTCGAGCTAGTTTTTCGAATTCATCTGGCTTCGCCAGCTCCACCTTTCCAGTGCCCCTTACCGCAATCGCCTTCAGGTTTTTAGAGCCGCACACAGCCCCGCTGCCTCTAGCTGCGGTGCAATGTCTATCAAAGACCGTGCATGCAAACCTGACCAAGTTTTCTCCAGCTTGGCCGATGCTCGCGACCTTGATATCCTTGCCCAGCTCTTCCCGCAGTATGTCTGTGGACTCCCAGGTCGTCTTGCCCCAGAGGTCCGAGGCGTCCCTCAGCTCAGCGCTTCCGTCGTTTAGCCAGAGATACTTCGGACTGCTCGCTCTTCCAGTTATGATGAGTTGGTCATATCCTGCAAGCCTGAGAAATGCTGGGAAATCGCCCCCAGAATTCCCATCCCCCAGGATGCCACTGTAGGGGGAGAGGGTGCTGACCTCAATCCTGCTCGACAGGCTCACTGAGGTGCCCGTGAGGGGGCCCGAGGAGAAGCACAGGATATTTTCCGGGCTTAGCGGATCAATTCCCGGTTTCACCTCGTCGAAGAGAACTTTTATGTTCAGGCCCCTGCCACCTATGAATTTCGCTGCTACCTCTTTGTCCAACGGCTGCTTTGTGATTTTTTCTCTCGTCAAATCTACTCTGAGAGCAGTCCCTCTCCAACCGTACATTTTTTCTTCTGTCATTTCTCTACCCTCGCCACCTTTTCAACCCTAGAAGCTGTATTTAAATAAGCATTGCTGCCTCGAGGCGCTTGTTTATTAATTCCCGAGGTCTAGGGTGGGACGATGAACAAGCTCACTTCCAGGTTAGCGCTGCTCGGTCTGATAGTTATAGGCCTAGTTCATCTTTCTTCCTTCGCTGTCGCTAGCGCGGACGCAGGTGCCTCGGGCGGTCCGACGCTTGAAGAGGCTCAGGTATTCCCTGAGAATGGGCCGTGGGGTTCATGGGGTTCAATTTTTACATATGAGGTCATCTACACGGATAATGAAAACAACATGCCCGTGGCGGGATACCCTAAGGTTTACATCGACGGAAGCCCGGAAAACATGGTGGAAGAAGACCCAACGGACGACGATGTCACGGACGGCAAAGTGTACAAGTACGATTGGGCAACGGCGAAGGAGAACGTTGGCCCACATAGCTTTTACTGTTACGTTGAGACGCCTACCGGCGAAAACGCAGTAACTGGTACGGATAATGGACCTCTGGTGGAGAAGTGGCCCGTGTCCTTAAGCTGCAAGGTTGATAAGCCCGAGCCAGCTACCGGAGAAACCGTAGTCTTCAGCGGGTACCTGAGTACGACCGAGGAAAACTTGGCGGGAGAGAGCATAATTCTCTACAAGCTCCTTTCGGACAACGAGGTTAGTGTGAGTTCGTCCACCACCCAAGAGAATGGGTACTTCACCCTGCTGCTAGACGCTCCCAGCTCGGGGATATTCTGTTACAGGGCTCGGTTCCCCGGCGACAATTATTATGAAGTATCCGAGTCCTCTAGGCTGTATGTAAACACCCTCAACAAGCCGCTAGTTTTTGGAGTATACGTTGTTATCCTCTTTGCATTAGTTGGAGCGATGATGTTTATGTTCTCTCGTGGGATTGCTAGGGCGCATTATTTGAAGCCTGTCCTGCTGGGCTTCGTCTTGGGTTTTTTACTCTTGATAATTGGGGCCGGTTTCATCGGCGTTTTGGCAGCTGGTGCCATAGCAGGATATTTGTTTGCCAAAGAGGCCCGTAGGTGGACCAAACACCTTCGGATTGGTTGTATGGCCGGTTTTCTTTTCCTGCTCGTTGGCGGGCTTATTTTTGCGTATTTCCTCACTTGGTCACCTGCTGATGTGGGCCTTAATTATTCGGTAACTCAAATGGGGATATTTGGATTCTTTTTCAGCGATATTATTTTCTCTCTGGTGAATTACGCTTTGCTGGTCGGCATGGGAGCCGTGCTGGGGGGTATGCTGCGCAAACTCTTAAAGCCAGCCGAGCAGAGGCCTACTGGTAGCGGGGAAACTACCAGCAGCGGGGTAGAGCAGCGGTAGGGAACTACTCTGCCCTCATGGCAGCATGGAGTGCCCGCCGGGCTCATATGGTATTTAGCCTGTGATACCCGGAGGTCGCTGGTTCAAGAGAGGGTGGTGTGAAGCCTCTCTCGGAAATTCCAGCCCCCGCTACCAATTTTGGTTAATACTTTCGGTGACCTCTGTAGACAAGCCGCTTAAATAGAATCCCTA
>Ga0209978_10000672_pt1 | contig 13362 bp, 11 predicted proteins | sample BentaG_FD_182805 | JGI IMG/M metagenome (GOLD analysis project Ga0209978, IMG submission 182805) | Deep subsurface microbial communities from South Atlantic Ocean to uncover new lineages of life (NeLLi) - Benguela_00093 metaG (SPAdes)... | ecosystem: Environmental > Aquatic > Marine > Oceanic >...
TCTTTATTTTCAAGATTTTTTATGGCATTTTGTGCTTTTTCACCATAGATATCATCAACAAATTTTACTTCTTTTCCAAGTAGTTTTTGCAATGCTTTTGCATGTTTTTCCATAGAGATAAAGTCCAAGCTTCCTTGCCTTCCTTGATGTGCAAGGATAACAATTTTTGCATTTTTTTCTAATAGTTCATGTATTGTCGGCAGAACAAGTTTTATTCTTGTTGTATCTAATATTTCAAGTGTGTTTTTGTCAAGTGGCATATTAAAGTCTACTCGTAATAAAACAGTCTTATTTTTTACATCAAAATCATCAAGTGTATTGTATTCCTTCATAATGAAAAACTCCTTTACGTCTACATCGAAATTGCTTATTTAACTATTTTTATAAGAAGTCCATGTCCAAATAGAAAGATTGATAGTGGGTGAATTGACAGTACATGGAAAGCTGATTTTTACCATTGGTAAATCTGTGCTGGTGACACATGATGAACTTTTCCTTCTTTAAACATATAGTTTACCAGATCTACAATTCTGCAGGAATAGCCCCATTCGTTATCATACCATGAAAATATTTTTGCAAGATTTCCATGCTCGCCCACAACTTTTGTACTTAATCCATCGATGATTGCAGAATGAGGGTTGCCAATAATGTCAACTGAGACGAGTGGTTCTTCTGTGTATTGCATAATACCTTTGAGTTCGTTATCGGCTGCTCCTTTCATTGCTGTATTGATATCATCTTTTGTTACATCCTGTTTTAGAATGCAAGTAAAATCGGTAAGAGATCCATCTGGCGTGGGAACTCTAACAGCCAGTCCATCAATTTTTCCTTTCATTTCAGGGATAACAAGTGATACTGCTTTTGCCGCTCCTGTTGTGGTGGGGATGATCGAGACAGATGCAGCTCTTGCTCGTCGTAAATCTTTATGTGGAAAATCTAAAATACGCTGATCACCAGTATAGGAGTGGATTGTTGTCATGAATCCTTTTTCAATGCCGAACTTGTCGTTTAATACTTTTACTGGTGGAGCGAGACTATTTGTTGTACACGATGCATTTGATACAATATTGTGTTTGTTAGCATCGTACAATTGTTCGTTTACCCCGAGTACAATGGTGATGTCGGGATCTTTTGCTGGTGCAGAGATAACTACCTTTTTTGCCCCTGCTTCAAGATGTTTTGATGCACCTTCTCTCGTGCGAAACACGCCTGTGGATTCTATTACCACATCAATGTCAAGTTTGCCCCAAGGGAGGTTTGATGGGTTTACTTGGGATAAAAATTCAACGAATTTCCCGTTAATTTCTATTCCGTTTTCTTTTGCATTTACGTCTCCATCGAATTTTCCGTAGATGGAGTCATATTTGAGAAGATGAGCAAGTATCTCAGTATTGCCAAGATCATTTATTGCAATGATTTCAAATTCCTTGCCATATTGAGAATGTTGTAATGCTGCCCGAAGGACATTTCGACCTATTCTTCCAAAACCGTTTATTCCTACTCTGATCATCCTCATCCACGATTTTTTAAAAATGGATGTAGCCTATATAAGCTTTCCGAACAGATGAGTAGGTGTTGAATTAACAATTTCTGCAGGGATAAACTTTCTTAATTCTACTTTCTCGTTTACTACGACTGGTTTATAGTTTTCAGCTCTTCCCATATATGTGTTGTTTTTTCCTTTTTCTGTCGTAAGAATCGTGTACTTTTTACCTACATGCTTTTTATTTTTTTCCAATGATATTGTACTGCAAACATTTGTTAAAATCTTGGAACGTTCTTTTACAATTTCCGTTGGAAGCCTTCCATTCATGGTTTTTGCTTTTGTCTGTGGTCGTGCTGAATAACGAGTAATATTTACGATATCTGGTTTTACTTCTCTTAGTAAATCTATTGTTCTGTTGAATTGTTCATCTGCTTCCGTTGGGAAGCCAACGATAACATCTGTTGAAAGCGTGATATCTGGAAATTTTTTTCTAAATTTTTTTACGATGGTTAAAAAATCTTCTACGTTGTACTTTCTATTCATTTTTTTTAGGATGTCATTATCTCCTGATTGAACTGGTAAATGAAGGAATTTATAGATTTTTGGATCAGCATAAGCAGAAATAATACTTACTAGGTTTTTTTGAGTGGTAAATGGATTCATCATCCCAACACGGATTCTGAAATCTTTTTCTATTTTGCAGATATGTGAGAGAAGATCACCGAGATTGTCTCCAGTATCTAAACCATAGGATGCAGTATCTTGAGCGGTTATTTGAATTTCTCTGCATCCTTGATTTAACGCACAAAAAACATCTGAGGCGATTTCTTGTATTGGAAAACTTTTTAGCTTTCCCCTTGCAAAATGAGTTATACAATATGTGCAAGAAAGAAGGCATCCTTCGGCAATTGCGATAGGTGCTGTTATGTCTCTATAATATTTTGGAGTGAGTGTTTTGTTTTTTTCAAGAAAATTAATTTCTTTTTTTGTTATTACATCGTTAATATGATGAATATGTTGAGGTGGTAGCAAAAAGGCATTTGGTACAATAGATTTGATTAGCTCAGATTGTACTGAAGGCATGCATCCTGCGACAACTATTTTTTTGTTTGTTTTTTTAAATTCTTTTAACCTTGATAACACTCGTTGTTCTGTTGTACCTATCACGGTACATGTGAGCAAAACAAGGATTTCTGCTTCTTTAATTTCTTCAACAATTTCATGATGATTTCTTTTTAAAACTCCTAAAGCTATGCTTTCATCGCTTTTATTTGCAGTACAACCATAGGTTTCTAAATAGATTTTCATGAGTAAAACAGCTAAGATATGATTCTATTTAATTGCTTCTGTTACTCTCTCTACTACAAATTTTTTATCAAGATTTGACAAAAAGTATCCTGCACGTGGTCCCTTCTCCTGTCCAAGAGTGATTTGATACAGTGTTTTAAACGCGGTTTTTATTTGTATATCTTTTTCCTTTGATATTTCGTAGATTGCCTTGTGTATTTCTTCAGGTTCCCACGTAATAGTTGTAATTTCTTTTTGCATACTTAAGAGAAATTCTTTTTGATCTTTAGATAGTATTATTTTTGGCATTTTCTTTTGCACTTCAAATTTCACCATGTCTGGAGCGAAATTATCTAACCAATATCTAACGTGCTCTGTTCTTTGCTTCAAATGTTTTTCATCCTTTTTTTTCAAATCCTTTGGAATTTGTCTTGTTCGTAAAAGAATCTTTTTTACATCATCCCAGTTTTTCCCTATTTGAATAAGGGTAACGAGGTGTCTATAGGGGAGCTGATATGGGAGCGTTTTTGGGATGTTGTACGGCTGTGAAAGCTCATATGTTTTCTTCAGATCCTTCATTCCTTTGGTTTCTTCTTGTTTTCCAAAATACACTCGTTCTTCTTTGTCGTATTCATCAACTAAGCTAAGCAAACCGAGACCAGAATCAAAGACAATGTGTCTTTCTGGTTGATTTTTCATCAATAAAAATCGTAGTACTTCAGGCGGCGTCATTCTTAGCATTTCCTCTGAACTTAATGCAGTACCTTTGGAACTATGCATAGCCCCTTTTCCTTTCAAAAGAATAAATTCATACACCAGAAGCACTGGGTGAGAGTAGTTGTAGATTTCTTCTACGATTTTTGCACCGGTATCTCTTGCTCCACCAACTGTCGCAAGATCTTTTCCACATGGTTCAAAGGTAACCCCAAGCATTTTCCATCGTGCAGGCCAATCAACCCGCCATGGAAGTTTTCCAACTCCTCCCTTTCGTATGTCGACTTCCCCTTCGTATCCGCATTCACATTTATATTCAATAATGGGATATTCGTATAAGACCGGTTTTGCAGTATTCATTCTCCTGCATTTCTTACAGAGAATGTTAAAAGGAAGCCATTCTTTTGGTAGTTTTCTTTTTGATATGGTTTCAATAATGCTTCTAATTTTATCGGTGTTTTCAAGTGCTATTTGAATTGCTTCTGCATAATCTCCATTTTTATACATTTCACTTGCTCGATACACATGAGGATTAACACCAATTTCTTTTAAGGAATTTAAAAAAGAGATCAAATAATGATCTGCATAACTTTCATGATTCCTGCAGGGGCATGGGATTTCAGAAATAGGTTTTCCAACATATTGTTCATACGATTTGGGAAGATACGGGTAGACTTTTCTTAAAGGATCGAAATCGTCTGCAATATAGATTAATTTAGCATCCTCCTCTTTTTCTAATAGAGAGCGATATACTGCATCAGTTGTTAGAATCTCCCGCATGTTTCCGATGTGAATAGGACCTGAAGGTGTAATACCAGTAGCAAGTACATGTTTCTTTTTTTCTTTGAGTAGTTTCTCTGCTAAAACATCTGCCCAGTGCATCGAAAATTCACCAATTTATTTTTGGTTTAAAGTGCTCGTGCTCTAATAAGTCCACGGATTGGGATTCCACCTACCTCATTTGCTGCTCTCTTGTTGATGATGCAGAGACAGAGGACAGGATTTCCTTTCTCAGCTTTTGTTGCCTTTATCGCATTTTTAAATGTTTCACCAGACCCTACGACATCATCAACGATGACAACATTTTTTTCTTTCACTGATGCATAATTTGAAGAAAATGCACCAGCTTTTTCATGATGAGGCCTGAACAGCGCCAGTTCTAAGCCTAATTCATCAGCAATACAGGTAGCAAAGGGAATGCCATTTATAGCAATACCTACTACGGTGTCGATATCAAGATCTCTCTTTTCAGATTCTTCAAGTATGATATCACTTAATGCATCTGAGATAAATCCAATTCTGGATGGATATACCCCAACGGATCGCCAGCCAATTTTCACATCGCCTTGCGGTTTCTTTTCTTTTCCTTTACTTAACAGCCACAATGCTGTTTCTTTCGAAACGTTGAGTTCTTCAGCGATCTCGTAATTTGTAAGCCCACTCTCTTTGTATTTTAATGCCCTTTTTATGAGAGATTCTATTTCTTTCATGTGATAAACACCCTCTAAAAGTAGGTATCTATATACAATATTTAGATGTTTGGTCGAATGATAGAAATGCGACGAGAAAAGACAGCGCTCTACAGCAAGAGAAGTCATAGTAAAGCTAAAATAGTAGGATACCATGTTCTATTAGTAGTGATAGTGTATGGCAAAACAGAAGAAAGGAGAAGGATTTCATTCCGCAGCAGGACTCATCAGGTACTTTGATGCAGAAGAAAAAACAGCACTTAAGATACCGCCATGGTTTGTTATCGCATTATGCATAGCAACTGCTGTCATACTTACAATAGCTCATCTTAACTGGCCTCTATAAACAAAAATCATTGTTTTTCCAATTTCTTTATCGTCAGTTGCTTTGCTTTTTCTAAAGCATCTTTTACTTGTTCTTTATTTGGTCCACCTGCTTGAGCTAATGTCTGTTTTCCTCCCCCCCCACCACCTAATATTTTCCCTGCTTCTTCTACAATAGGTATACAATCAAAACCATACTTATCAACTACATTTGCTGAACAAGCACAAGTAATTCCTTTTTGACTGCTAATAATAACAACTCTATCCTCTTCTGAAGTTGCCTGCCCAGCAATCATATACTCATTAAGAGAAGGTTCAGGGTTATCCAAAACAACAATCTCAATGTTACCTATCTTTGTAGTTTCACCATTCTTCTTCAACTCCATGAACGTATCGCTACTAGCTGATGTTTTCCTTCGTCTTTTTTGAATTTTCTTCCATTCATCAAACAGATGTTTGCAAGCAGCTTCAAGATCATCTACTGTTATCTTTTCTTTTATGTCAATCTCATTTAAGAACCGTTTTAATGTTTTAGGCAACTGATCTATAGGTACAGAAAATATTTTTGATGCAGTTTTTAACTGTTCTGATACGTCTTTTTGCCTTTTAATTTCGTATGCTTTACTAAGAATATTTACCACTTCAGAATAAAGTCTCATTTCTTCTTTTTGATAGACGTCAACCATCTTTCCAGCAGCAAAAATAACTCTATTAACCCCATCTTGAATCCTTTCTGATTTTAAAATACGAATTTTTTCAATTTCTCTAGTGTCATTGAGATGCATTCCGCCACATGCCTCAACATCAATACCTGGAATATTCAAAACACGTATCAAATTTCCAGGAGGAACACCTCCTTGAAACAATCGAAAACCAAATTCACGTTCTGCATCATTTCTCTTCATCACTTTTTTTTCTATATCTACCGCTTGTCGTATGAAATCATTTGCCAATTCTTCAATTTCCTTGATTTCCTTTTCGGTAATCAATTTGTAATGTGAGAAATCAAAACGTGCTTCATTGACGGTCAGTTGTGAACCAGCCTGCCAAATATGTTCACCAAGAAGCTTACGAAGAGCACCATTGACAACGTGAGTTCCCGTATGATGTTTCATTAACATATACCGATGATCCCAGTCTAGTTTTCCATGAACCTCATCACTGACATCTAAATTTCCATCTATTACATGAATAATTGCGTTTCCTTCTTTTTCAACATGTTTTACAGAGACTTGTTTTTCGTTTGTTATGAGAACACCTTTATCTGCTGGCTGTCCGCCCCCCTCAGGATAGAATGCTGTCTGATCAAGGATGATTTCAGTTCCATTATTCGTCTTATTTTTCCATAAAACTCTAGCATCAAATTCCTTTGTGTAGTGATTTTCATAGTAGAGTGCTTTTGTTTCTGAAAGATTTGATCGTATCTTCTGCTGTATTTTCTCCTTCCTTTCATGTGAATGAAGCTCAGCAATCATTGAATCAAAATTATCAGGAATCTTTACATTTACTCCTTCTTTTTTTGCAACATTTTGTACAATATCTGAAGGCATGCCATGAGTATCATACAACATAATGAGAGCATTTTTGTCAATTGTCTTATTTTCCTTGAGTAATCTTCTGACCAATCTCTCTCCTTTAGTAAGAGTTTCAGAAAATCGCTTTGTCTCAATATCTAAGATCTCATCAATTTGAGTTTTTCTTTGTTTAAGAGACGGAAATTCCTTATCAAGAATATCCAGCTCCATGTCAACAAGTTCTCGTAGCGAAACGTGTAGTTTTAATTTTTCAAGAAAACGAAGTGATCTTCGAATAATAAGTCTTGCAAGATAACCAGCTTTGACATTTGATGGTACAATACCATCTCCAAGCATAAATGCAAGGCATTTTGAGTGATCAGCCAGTGTGTAAATGCTGGCCATATCCATTTTTTCTTTTGTATGTTCTATTAAAAAGTTAATTAATTCTGGAAATACGGTTTCATAGATAGTTGGAGTTCCCTGAGTATACCATGCTATTCTTTCAAGACCATAGCCTGTATCAACAATATTTAATGGATTTTGTGTGTAGTTTTTACCTTCAATGATTATTTTTCCGTTTTCATCTTCCTTCATATTCATAAAGACAAGCGTTGCGATCTCGAGTCCACCAGCGAGTACTTCAATACATGGGCCTGCATTACCCCCGCCAATCCAGAATTGTTCTTTGTAGTTGATTGCTTCTCTTGGAATTCCAATGTATTTTTGAAAATACTCGTTACAATAGGCAACTGTTTTTTCTTTCCAGTAGATTTCATCGATGTTTTTATTGAAAGCATGGTGCCCCATCATTTCAAACATAGTTAGATGACGACCGCTTCTTCCCACTTCTTCAAGGTCGTTGAGCCGGATGCATGGTTGGGAGATTACCAGCGGGTTTGCTGGTGCAGGTACTACTCCTGAGGTGACATGTGGCTGGAAATCAGCAATTGATGCAATGGTTAGGTAAATATCAGAGCGCCATCTGGCGATTACTGGACAACGATTCCCTGTTTCTGGATATCTCACTTTTGAATGATTATTTTTTTCAAAAAAAGTAAGAAAACTTTCCCGAACTTCAGAGAGAGAAAACGATTTTCTAGTAGCAGTACCTCTAATAAAGCTAAATTTTACGCACGGCTGATCGCCGCAAAGCTCTGTATTACTATCCAACGTCCAAAAATAATCTCCACAGGATTTGCATTTCTTACGAATATATCCGTTGTCGTGGAAGAATTGCAGGTCACATTCTTGTTTAAGTATCGATTCTATCATAGTTCTAACTTGTCAGGAATGTCAAAAAGCTTTAAAGTTTTGTGTCATTAAGAGTTAATCAAATTATTACGATACTTTTATATGGGTAATTTGTAATAGTTATAATGGGGATAATATGAATAAACAAATTACTGCAATGTTTCTAGTGTTATGTTTTGGTATAGTTAGTTTTGGAATGGCGAGTGCATCTGAAAAAGTCTTTAACATTATCAGGGTAAATGAAACTCAACAATTAACAGAGTATAGTGATGAGTATGGCATTCAATGGGAGATGAATTATGGTTCGAATCCTTCTTATGGGGCACGATATGAAGGTCCACAGCCAATTGGAGATTGTGATAATGATGGCGATAATGAGCTGCTAATAAGTGGGCGAGATGCTACTATTAGAGTTATGGAATGGAATGAAGGACAGCAGATGTATGTAGAGACTTATGCTCTTCATTGTCCGTTTTATCCTTTCAGACAAATTGATGCTGGTGGTTTTGCTATAGGTGATTTAACTGGAGATGGGAAAAACGAAATTGCTGCAACTTGGGGGACTACAGTTCATAAATGGATATTAGGAAAATATAGACTTATTGGTTGGAATCCTTGGATATTTAGAAATGGCGGCGGAAGCGCTGACTGTTACATAGGCGACTGTGATAATGATGGAAAAAACGAGTTGATCATGAGCGGAGGTTCCATACACCAATCGAGTTCGGTTCCTGAAATTGTAATCTTTAAATGGAACGGCTGGAGACTTGTCAAAGTAGCTGAGTGGGATGATCCTAACGTTGATGGGTATGTCTATATGGCAGGTCTTGGTGATGTTGATGAGGATGGGGAAAACGAAATTGTTTGTGGTTCAGCAGGGAAGGTAGTGGTGTTAGACTGGAATAAAGAAACGCAAGAGTTTGAATCAACAGTGATCCAATATACTTCTGGTTGGGAGGGATATCCTTTTGCCTGTGTATGTAAGGATAGTGATATGGATGGTAAAAATGAGATTCATGTTGGGTATTATTCTCCGAGAATTACGATTTTTGAGTGGAATGGAGCAGAATACGAGATAAAATTTGAGAAGGAGTGGCCTGGGGAAGGTGTACTTATTGAAGGACTTGACGTTGGTGATGTTGATGATGACGGAATTGCAGAGGTTTGTGCTGGGACAGATATTGTTCATATACTTCAATGGAACGGTAACACCTACGAGGAAGAAGCTATTATTGATGAAACCTTTGGTGATCTTGCGGTTCTTTGTATTGGTGATTGTGATAATGATGGGAAAAACGAAATCAATGCGGGATCTGTAATAGTTGATGGCGGTGAGGATTTCATGTCTTGGGTCTTCAAGTATGGATGGGAAGAAAGCAAATAAAAATTACATCCCTTCATCTATAGAAAATTTTTTAACATATTGCCGATATATCTATCGACATAATAAGAATGAAGTATAGGTTGGCAATTTAGGGATTTATCATGAATGTTAAAGATATATTAGCAGAAAAAATAGCTGGAGAAATCACCTTGAGCCCTAAACCGGGACAGACGATACGAAAATGGCGAACTGCATTTGATATCTCTCAAACGGAACTGGCAAAATTTTTAGAAATCTCCCCTAGTGTCATTAGTGATTATGAATCAGGACGGAGAAAATCTCCTGGAATATTAACAGTAAAAAAGATAATTGGGGCTTTTTTGGAGATAGATGAAAAGAAAAACAATGGGAAAATACTACGTAAGTATCAGTTTATAACAAAAAATCAGGAGGGAATCTTAGATATTATGGAGTACCCATATTCGGTGCCTATTAAAAAATTTATTAAGGAAATCCGTGGGAAACTATTGACATCGAAAATGGATATGAAAATAAACATAAAAGGATTTACACTTGTCGACGGCATCGAAACAATTAAGACGATAAATTCTACGGGCTATTCAACTCTTTACGGATGGAGCACTGAAAGAGCTTTGATTTTTACAGGCATACGATATGGACGAAGCCCCATGATTGCAATACGGATTCATCCAGTGAAGCCATCCCTTGTTGTGTATCATAACCCTGGTGCGGTGGATCCTCTTGCAATACAACTTGCCGACCGGGAAAACATGCCACTTGTTGTAACAAACATGTCACTTGATGAACTGCGAAAAAAACTTGTTACATTTGGAAAGGAGTAAACATGGTAGATCTACTTGGTCTTTGTAGTATATGTGGAAAACCTGGTGCCGTGTTCACCTGTCATCTCTGTGGAAGACTTGTATGTGATGGCTGTTTTGATAGAGAACATGGCATCTGTAGTAGCTGCAAAATAGGGAAAATGTAGTTTGTTTCTCATACTACTTCGTAGTAAGAATCTCTTCAACTCTTTCTTTCAGCTTAATTATGTCAAAAGGTTTTACGACATATTCTTCTGATGCAAGTCCACCCATACCAATGCTCATCTCGTCTCCTTTTGCTGTTAAAAAGACAATAGGTATTTCATTCCATTTTGGATTTTCTTTTATTCTTGCAGCGACATCCCATCCATTCATTCCTGGCATCATAATATCAAGAATGACAAGATCAGGAATCTCTCGCTCCAATTTATTCAAACAATCATTACCATCCACTGCTTTCATTACTTCGTAGCCGTCTACTTCAAATATTTGACCGACAGAAACTCGGATATCTTCTTCATCGTCAACGATCATAATTTTTTTAGACATTTGATGTTCCTATCCTATCACTTTACATTTTCTTTTGATGTTATTTTCCAAATCAAATTACTTACTAAAATAGATTTTGTAAGAAACTTGAAATATTTTTTAATGAAAATACGGAGTTTTAATAACTTTAAATATTTGATAAAAGATAACAAACTGATATGTTTTAAAAGAGCGGAGAGCTGATGAGCATCAAGCTAGAAAAATCAGATGTAATAAAACGGCTGTTGCAGTCGATTGTGGATGTAATTGGTAGGAGATCATCAGAAGATTATGCAATTGTAATGGTTGGCAACACCATAAAAAAACTACAGGAGAAATATGGTTTTTTGAGATTTGTACAAATAAAAAACACTCTGTATTCAGAGATTGAAAATATAGTAAATATTGATTCATCAATCAATTTGACTGAATCAGAAGAAATTGGTAAAGTCATGCAAGAAATTGTTGGAACAATTGTTGTTGCAATGGGGAAAAATGCAGGGTTCTTTTTTATAAAAGAAGTAAAAAATAAAATCGGTCCAAATTATGAAATGACGATAAGAAGCATGGGCGTTGATCTCAATTTCATGCAATTTAGTTTTGAGGTTGACAAGAAACAAACAAGAACATTAACCATTGAAAATTCTGATGTTTTTTACCGGGTTCTAAAAACACTGATTGATATCATAGAAAAGGAAACCAGCAGATCCTTTGCGATTTCTACAATTAAACAACTTATTGAAGAGTATGCAAATAAATATGATTTTCTGAAAAATGTCACTATAATCGACGTACGATACACACTTGGTGCAAATGAAATCAATGTTGGTCAAGAAATAGATAGATTAGAGCCAACCCACGTGGGCAAAGCAATTGAAGACATTATTGTTGGAGTGCACAGATCTTTAGAAGAAAAAAACAGACCTTCATTTACTGACGAATTTAAAAGACAACTTGCCTCAGACTATCGATCAAAAATAGAAGAAATGGGCGTGGATCTAAAGAAAAAACAATTTGGGCATTCACTAGTATTCAAACATGTGATAAAAGCACTAGTAACTGTATTGAGCCAAGCAAGTACGCAACGCTATGCAGTATTTGCCATGAATTCCTTTCTAAAAAAGATTGATACCAAATATGATTTCTTAAAACATATTGAAATTATTCCTGTAGGGTCCGATGAATTATGTGATATCAGCATCATGACAAATCTCGATGAAATTGGCGAAACAGAGATCAGAAGATCAATTCAAAGACTCTTGGAAGAAATCATCGACTCTTTAGGAGATGAGTTAGGACGAAAATTTATAAACGAGTTTAAAAACTCCTTAGAAAAAAATTGTCTTTTACGAATTGAGGAGATGGGAGTAAATCTTCATATGATTCAGCTACGACATGAGATGCTTGGAAAAACATAACCACATTATTTTTGTTTGGCATCAAAAACACATAAAAACTTTATAGATAAAAAATCATTACTGTGAAACTGCAATTACGTTTTGCATATTTGTAGGATGGGATGATCGGGATGAAAAAGCATTGTTCAAAAGAAAAAACTGCTATAAATTTCCCATTCGTTTTTAACGTATTATCTTATACCTATCAATTAAAGAAAGGTGCATTACTTGAATAAGGAACCATTTGATATTAAGAAGTTTTTATTCGGCAAAATTAGCAGAAGAATAACCCTTCTTTTTCTTCTTGTAGGCATAGTTGCTCCAGCAATAGGTATCTATTACTTCTATTCAATTTCAACTTCTTTTCTTTCTAAAGGATCAGAAATATTTTACGATCAACTCACTTTACTACAAAGCGTTGCTATACTCATTATTGTCCTCATCGCAATAGATGCAGCTATAATCGGCCTTGCGGTATCGCGCTCAATTTCAAAACCAATTATTGCTCTTCACAAAGCCACTCAAGAAATTGAGAAAGGAAATTTTGATGTAAGAACAGATATTAGTACAAACGATGAAATAGAGCAATTAAGCCGTGCATTCAATAAAACGACCATGGCTTTAAGCCAAATGGATGAAGAACGACAGCAGATAGACAAGGCTAAGTCAGAGTTTTTAAGCATAACATCTCATGAACTACGGACACCGATAACGCCAATGAAAGTGCAACTGCAAATGCTTGATAATGGTTATTTTGGAAGACTCACTGATAAGCAACAAGAAAGCGTAGAAATTGTCTTGAGAAATGCGGAGCGACTTGATAGAATAATTGAGGATTTTTTAGAGGTTTCAAGAATAGAGGCAGCGCGATTAAATTTTTCGTTCAGAAAAACTGATTTAAAAGAGACAATAAATGAAACTATTGGTTTTTTAGAAGGTTTTTCCAAAGAAAAAAACATCAAACTTGTCACCGATATCAATGATCTACCAATAATTAAAGTAGATCCTGATCGAGTGAGTCAAGTGTTACGAAATCTAATACACAATGCCATAAAATTTTCAAAAAATAATGGTAAAATTGAAGTGAATGCTGTTGCAAAAAATGATAATATCTTGTTTAGTGTTAAAGATTATGGTGTAGGGATGACATCTGAAGATCAACTACGTGTTTTTGAACCATTTTATCAAATTGAGGGACATCTTGATAGAAAACATGTGGTACA
>Ga0209978_10000673_pt1 | contig 13353 bp, 13 predicted proteins | sample BentaG_FD_182805 | JGI IMG/M metagenome (GOLD analysis project Ga0209978, IMG submission 182805) | Deep subsurface microbial communities from South Atlantic Ocean to uncover new lineages of life (NeLLi) - Benguela_00093 metaG (SPAdes)... | ecosystem: Environmental > Aquatic > Marine > Oceanic >...
CAAAAAGTTTTCCTTCTTCTCCAACTTTCTTAGATATTGTGAGAATGAGATTATTTAAGATCTCAGCTTGTGCCATTGCATGAGCTCTATCTTTCGCTTCCTTCTCTACACCCTTCTTTTTTATGACTTCTATATGTTTAATATTTCCTTCAGTAGCTTTAACTGCCAATTTTTTCGGAATTAAATAGTTTCTGGCAAATCCATCTTTTACATCTACAACATTACCAGCTCTTCCTAAATTCTCTATTGTTTCTTTAAGAATAATTTTCAAATCTATCTCCTATTAAACCTTTGAAATATATCCCAATAATGCAAGTTCTCTTGCTCTTTTAATAGCTCTTGCTAAATCAGATTGATGTTGAACACAAACCCCAGTAATTCTTCGAGGTCTTATTTTACCCCTATCAGAAATAAATCTTCTAATTAAACCAATCTCTTTGTAATCAATATATTCAATTTTATTCTTACAAAAAAAACAGTATCTTTTTCTCCGCTTAATTGGATAATCTGTTCTCTTTGTACTTCTACTCTCACTTCTCCTCTCACGCACTAATACCTCCTCTGTTAAAATGGTATATCATTTGTTTCTTCCGATTCCCCTTTAAGTAGCTCTGAGGATACTTCTTGGGCTTTTATATTTTTAGTAATTGAAGCAGTTGCCCACTCAAGACTTGGTCCTATAACTCTGGCTATAACCTCAATCTTATTTCGTGTTTGACCATCCTGAGTCTCCCAGGTTCTCATCTGAAGCCTTCCACTTACAATTATCCTATCCCCTTTTTTTAAAGATTCAGCACAATTTTCAGCTAAACTTGTCCACGCAACTACATCAACATAACTTACATCCTCCTGCCACTCTCCTATGCTATTTTGCCATCTCCTACTCACTGCTATTCCAAAATTTGCTACAGGACTTCCACTTGGAGTAAATCTTAATTCTGGATCTCTGGTTAAGTTACCTAATATCGTTATATTATTTACACTTGCCATCTTTTCCCTCTCTTACATATTTAAAATAATACACTAAATTTTATTATAAATTTTTATAAAGTAATACTTTTTATTTTGGATCTTGGTAATTATTATTAATAATAATCTTTTACTCTACTTTCTCTAAGTCCTCTCTTCTAAAAATTCTAAATCTTATTATTCCTTCTGTTATTTTTAATACCCTTTTTAATTCTTCAATTAATTCATTTGAACCTGAAAAAAATAAAACATAATATGTTCCTGTATCATAACCATTTATTGAATAAGCTAATTTTTTCTCTCCCAACTTATCAATGCTATACAATTCAGCATCATATTTTGATATCATATCCTTGACTTTGGAAACTAGATTTTCTTGTTCTTTTTCACCAAGAACAGAATCAGTAATCATCATCATCTCATATCTCCTCACAAATTACCTCCTTCGTACAAAATTGTCCCTAAAAGGGATGGGATTCTTACAAATAAGTGAAAATTATACCATGAAATCTTCAGAATAAATAATATTTATTAACATATATTCTTATAGGATTATTTGTATTGTACACAAGTAAGGTTGACACTTTTGGTACTTTGTTCTTTGATAAATAAATATTAAGTTTTAGATTCTAACATGGGTGGTCCTTTTAAGCCACTTAAAATCTTTGTATCTTAAATTATAAACTAATTATTTTGTAATTTTAATTAAATTCTTATAAATTGTTGTTACTATAACAAAATGTTAAAAATAATTATTAAAATAAAATGTAAAATTTATTTTTAAATATTGATTGACTACTCACTCCAGGGAAATTTTACCTCAGAACTGGAGGTGGCTTTTATTTCTATAGTATCTTTTATAAAATTATCAATAAATATAAAATTTGCAATTTTAGAGGTTGTTACTATAACTTCGTTATCATTAGCAAAATATGATACCAACTTAGCACTATTTTTTTCAGCTATAGCTTTTGCTATATTCTCACCATCTTCTAAAAATAGAATCTCTTGAGCTGCTGCTAAAGAAGCTGCATCTGAAGCCGATTTTGCATCTGCTCTGGTTTTAAAAAGAATTGCGACATCTATAATAAATGGAGTAAATACTATCAGAACTATAGTGATTGTAATACTTAGAATAGTTACATTACCTATTTGAGAGTTGAACTTTTTTATAAATTTTCTAAGTTTAATTATAAGACCCCTATTAAGAATTCTCATTTTATTTATTAAACTTCATAGCTTATTACTCTTTTTCAATTCTCATTGTCGCTGAAGATCTTAAGCGAATATTACTAGGAAAAAATGATTTTATTATGGGAATAACAATCGGAGGTTTATATTCAATCGACACAGTCAAATAATCTCCAATTTTTCTACCTGATGAGGGATCAATAGATATATTTAACATATTATGATCAAGAATTCTTGTTGAATTTCTTATTGAGTTTATAATCTTTGAGTTATTATTTGTAACTGAACCATCTCTTGCCCCTTCCCTCGCAGCATGAGTAATAACAAGTTGAGCATTTACTATGATTCCCGATTGAACAATCACTAAAATTACTATCAGTATAATTGGTAAGACCAGAGCAAATTCAGTTGCTGATTGACCATCCTCTTTCCTAAATAATACAGAAATATTGTTCATCTTAAAAATATAGCTATTAACCATTTCAATAAGAAATGGTAAAAGCCATCCCCCTCTCTATTAACAGACTTACTTAACAGTGAATAAAAATTTAATTTCACACAAAAGAATTTTTATATAAAGGACATTAATTTTGAAAAAATTGCGTTCAGGTATTCTGAAAATTTAGGACTTGCTATTTTAAGAAGTATTCCAACAAGTACAAAAGCAACCGCAATAATTAAGGCATATTCAATTGTGCTTTGCCCTTTCTCCATTTTTACTCTCTTTAGTATTACTTTCATTTGTTTTCCCCTTTCTTATAATTATTTACTTAACATAAATGCTTTTTACTTAGTGACACCTCCAACGACTAAAGCTGTTAGGTTTCTTTCTAATTTATTCCAAAATAATTATTGTTTTTTTAGGTTAAATATTTAAAATTGAAAAAATAAATGTTCCTACTGCAATAGTCAAAAATCCTGGAAGTATAAAAAATATTAGTGGGAAAAGGATTAAAATAGGAATTTTTCTAGCCCTTTGTTCTTCCCTCTTATGAACTCTAAGTCTACAATCCTTTGCTTGATTTTCTAAAATCTCAGATACGGGAACACCAAATATTTCTCCCTGTATTAAAGCTGAAATAAAACTTTTTAATTCACTGCTTTCTGTTCTACCAATTAGTTCATTAAAAGCTTCCTGTTTAGGTTTACCTAATTTCAAATTCCTTACCAGATTCTTTAATTCTTTGCCCAACAAACCGTTTGTATTATTTGTAACCAAATATAGTGCTTTCCTTAAATTCAATCCTGCTTTACAACTTAAATTCAGTTCATCAATCACATTTGGCAAATCTCGATCTATTAAAACACCCTCTCTTGCTACCTTTTTCCTAATATAAAAATCTGGTATAAAAAAGAAAAGTATACTAATTACAACTAAAATCAGGATAAAGGATTTAATTGAACTACTATAGATGATGGAGATAATCATTGCTAATACTACAAATACTATTTTCATGGAAATTATTTTTTCTAATAAGTCTTCATCAAAATTTTTATAAGAATCGTTATAGAAAATTAAAAAACTTTTAAAATTTTTAGATTTAAAAGATAACCTAATAAGCTTCTGTCTTTTTAATATTTCAATAATTTCTTTGAACAGCAATTGAAATTTCTTAAAAATTTTGTTATTTTCTCTTTCCTTGTGTCTTGAATAATTGATTCCTGGTTTTGTTATTCCTCTTATAATTAAATAACCAATTAGATTCAGCAACAAGCCTGCTAAAACAATTGTCACACCTAATGTTTTTGAAAAAACTAACTTAACATGTTCACTTTCAAAAATATAAAATAATATGAAATATCCCAACGGAAGAAATGAGATTATGTTTCCAGAAAGACGACCTTGCGTTGTAAAGACTCTTATTTCCTCTTTTAGATTTTGTCTTTCTCTTATTACATTTATTAAAGAGCTAAATATTTCAGTGACATCGCCTCCAACCCTTCCTGTTATTTCTATTGCTGAAACAATCAAATCTATTTCTGGTATTTTAATTCTACTTGCCATATTATGAAGTGATTTCAATATGTCAATATCTATATTTATTTCATTTATCACTTTTTTAAGTTCCTCACCTAATGGTGACTTTATCTTTTTACTACATATCTCAAGCCCATTTCTTATAGTAAGTCCTGCTCTTAATGTAATATTTAATAAAGATAAAAATTCTAAAATCTGATTTTCGATAAGATTTCTTCTTTTTCTTTTTAATAAATCATTAATGGGAACAAATATAAAAATGCCAAATGGCGAAAAGATAGTAGAAATAAGAAGATTTTCAGAAAACATATAAATTAATAAACCCAAAATAAAAATTCCGGTTAATATCACTAATAAAAGCTTTTTAGCTGAAAGATATATTTCAAATTTCTGAGCAAATCTTTCATAGCACTGCTTGAAGAAGTTATATAAATTATTAACAAATTGAGGTCTTTGTAATTTTAAAAATTTAGTATTTATAAATAAATTCATAATGACCTACCATAAAGGAATTTTAAAAATCACTGCAACTTTAACTTAATACCTTGTGAAAGCAGTTTATTATAAAAATTTGGCATATTACCTGTATAGTAGAAGTTTCCTAATACCTCACCATCAGAATCCACTCCCTCCTGTTTGAAAACGAAGATATCCTTAACATTCACATCTTCCTTTTCAGACAGTATTTCACTTATCTTAGTTACTCTTCTTTTACCATCAGGAAATCTCTCCATATGTATTATTAAATCTAAGGCTGCTATGATCATCCTCTTAACCGATTTTGTTGATAGATTTACATCAGACATTAATGTTATTGTTTCTAAACGAGAAATGAGATCTTCTGGAGAATTTGCGTGAATAGTTGTAAGAGAGCCATCATGTCCAGTATTCATAGCCTGAAGCATATCAAGTGCCTCTTTACCCCTAACTTCGCCAATTATTATTCTATCAGGTCTCATTCTTAAGGAGTTTCTAACCAAATCTCTTATGGTGATCTCACCTTTTCCTTCAATATTTGGGGGTCTGCTTTCTAAAGAAATTACATGCGGTTGTGCTAACTTTAGTTCTGCTGCATCTTCGATAGTTACCAGCCTTTCATCTGATGGAATAACTGTAGAAAGAGCATTTAGGAAAGTGGTTTTACCGCTTCCAGTTCCACCTGAAATTATGATATTACATCTTCCCATAATAACTGACTTCAGTAATTTCACCATTTCATTGCTTAAAGTCCCGATTTCTACCAGTTGATCCAATGAAAATAATTTCAGAATAAATTTCCTTATAGTTATGATTGGACCTACCAAGGAAAGTGGTGGAATAATAACATTTATTCTTGATCCATCTGGTAAACGAGCATCAACCATAGGGGAACTTTCATCAACTCTTAAACCCAGCGGAGATATTATTTTATCAATCAAGTGATAGAGCTGCTCTTCACTTGATAATTTGATTTTAGTTTGATAGATATGTCCATCTCTTTCTATATAGATATAATTTTCCCCATTTACCATAATTTCTGATATTTTATCATCATTAATCAACGGCTCTAATCTACCCAAACCCAAAATAGAGTTAATTAAGTCCTCTATTAAGTTATTCATTTGTGTTCTGGATAATATTATTTTTTCTTCCTTGAAAAGATTTATAATCTCCTTAATAAGTCTTTCTCTTTTATTTTTGAAATCGGGTATATTAAAGAGTGAGGAGTCTAATTTCTCAAGCAACTTTATTTGAATCTGATTTCTTATTTCAGATAAATCTGGCTGAGAATTTATAATACTTTCGTCACTCTTTTTAAAGAAATTCTTTTTAGAAATTAGAGAATTTCTCACTGCAGCGATCATTACTAATCCTCTTTAACCTTTAAATTTTTAGAATCAGAAATTTTATAAACAAGATCTTTGATAGAATTAATCACAGATAAATCTTTTCTATCACGTAATAATGTGCCTTTTCGATCAAACATCATTCCCAGTGTTAAATCCTCAGGTATCACTTGAGAAACTGGAATTTCTAAAAACTGCTCTATATGTCTTAGGGGAACTGCAGAAAAGCTATCACATCGATTTATAACAAGATGAATATTTGCTCCCTTTTTAAAGGAAGTAATTTCTTTTAGTAGACACTCGCATCTTCTTATTGAAAGAAATTGTGGAAGTGTAACTATTATCAGCTCATCTGAAGAATTAATACCAGCTTTTGTAGAATTTAAGTTTAAGTTATTAGGTATATCCAGAAATATATACTCATATGAACTTCTTAATATATCTATTATCTGTTTAATATCATCTTCTCGAAATTCTTCAACTTTTTTAAAATCATTTGGAGAAAAAATAGCTGATATTCCATTATTAGTATCTTCAACCACATTTTTAACAGAAATATCACTTAATTCGTCCAAAATTGAACTCAAATCACCCAAATCTTTAACTGGTTCAGTTTGAATAAAAACATTTCTTATATCACCATTTCCTAAATTAAGATCGACTAAGACAACCTTATTGTTATATTCTTTCTTTAAACAAAGTGCTGCAAGATGACTTGCAATAAATGTAGTTCCCACTCCGCCCTTCGAACCTATTAAACCCACTACTTTACCTCTAACTTTCTCATTAACAACATTATATTCATCTAAATTTATTGACTCATATGTAAGATAATTTCTTTTTTCTTCCCTTTCTACTTCTTTCTTTGTCCCTACTTTTGTTATTTCTTCCTGTCTTTTGATAGAATTCTTTTTAATTAATTTATTTTTATTATTTGGCAAAAAAATCTTCTCAAAGCTATTTATATGAGTATTTATTTCTGAAGGTAAACAATTATTTTTTTTCATAAAAATTTAGCAGTTCGGAAACTCCCTATTTAAATTGTGGAGAGGAGAACTGCCCTCCTTTCTATTAATAATGTTTTTTTTCTTTCAATCAAAGTTAAATCTATATATTTAGCAGAAGCATGTACTTTTGTACCATCTAATTTTTTTAAATCAAAATAACCCGATGTTCTTCTACCGAATATAAAACATTCGATGCCTTTATAACTTACCTTGTCAAATCTTTGAAAGCCTTTTACAAACCTATCAGCAGTATTCTTAATGTGACTTCTTATCCCCTTAAACAACTTACGATTACACTTTCTAACTTGTTTTAATAAGTAATAATTAGACAGTCTTTTCTGCACAGTACCCCCAGCTATTACAAAAGCATCATTAGTATGTGATTTTTTTAAATTTAATTTAGCTCTATTATATTTAGTGATATATCCATAAGTGTGTGAAACAGAGTCAGGCATTACATCATTGAGTTGTTTAACTAACTTCCATCTGACTGTAGACATAAAAGTTTCTGCTTTAAAGCCCTTTGATGGCTTGATATTAATGCTCAATTTCCCTTCGGTTACCTTTTTATGACAAGTTTCACACAAAGTTATTAAATTATCAGGTCTATTACCTCCAGTTTGTCTTGATTCGATATGGTGAACTTTTAACACAGGATCTTTAGATTTACCTTTACAATTCTGACAGAGGTGATTATCTCTATGTAACACATATTCCCTTGTATTGTAATAGTTCTTTTGTGGACCATTCTGATACTCAACACCAGATATGTCAGGATTTTTAATCTTCTGTATGTCAAAGCTGGCAACTTCAATATTGATTTGAGTAATGGGTAGTATTTCTTTAACCTTATCTATTGCTTTGATGTGACTATCTAACTTGTGCTGAATAGATGGTGCTAACCAGCCTTCCCTCTTTTTTCGATTAAGAAACCTGGGTTTCCTATACCAGATCTTTCTACTTCTTCTTGCTCCGCGATAAGCTCTTCTTTTTGAAATAAGTTTAACAATATTAGTTCTTAGCTTAACATCTGCACTGTATAGCTCTTTTTTATCTGATACTGCTGAAAGTCCAATATCTGAATACCCACCATCAACACCTAAAGTAATGGGTTGTCTGTATCCTGAACTACCAAAAAGCAACTTAATGGTAAAAGGTGTTCTCCTTATTACCGTAGCCTTACCCTTTTTTAAGAGAATTCTTGCTTTAGCAGATGAACACGGCATCAATGGTTTATTGTGCTTACTTATTACATAGACTAACATTTAGTCTTCTTTCTCCACTATAAAAGTGAGTTAGAACCGCATCGGAGTTGTTAAAAGAGGTTTTTAAGTCTGCCACACTGTCCATTTCCCCTAACAGACTGTTTAATGACAGACCACAGTTGCATGGAGCTTGCGGAATACCCCATGGTGTGTTGGTTAGCCTTCTCTCTCTTAACTTCTGTATAATTATACCTCCTTGTCAGCCAGAGCTTACTATTAAACAAGCTCTACGACTTTAGTCGTGGAGAAGCTGACCATTATTAGAAGGACATAAAGAAAAAAATAATCTTCCATTTGCCATTGCATGGGCTATTTCAATAACCTCTTCTGATTGAACTAAAAGGGTTATCCACCTTTCAGAATTAGAAATATTTGCATCTAAAAAATCAAGATCTAAGCTACCTTCTTTCTCACCTTTCTTTTCTCTCAACTCGTTATCCGTTAAAAAACCACTTTTAACTAACAGAACAGTTCTTGCTGGAGCAATTAATCTAGTATTAGACAGTGTATTTTCATCTGTATTAACATCTATATGAAAATTGGCTATCACATCAACTTTATCTCCGGGTTTTATTGTAGGTGGGATCATACTTTGGCTATCGAGTGGAAGAGCTATTACTCTTTTATCAACTGGAATATTTTCAGGTAAAGACATTAAATCCTCAGTATTTTTACTGATCTTTGAACTCAAGATCTGCTCACCTTCACAAAGAGGATACTTTGTAATACTTCCTAAAACTAAATTTTTATCCAATACTGCATTATTTAACAAATATTTTCTCGGTATCTCAATTAACATTATCATCTCTTCACTAATTACAGTAAGTGATGGAATTTCTTCTTTTACAATACACACCTGTAAGAAATCACCTTCTTTTAGAATCTCTCCTTTTAAATATGAAATATATCTAAAAATGAAAAATCCTAAGATTATCAAAATTAATGAGAAAATTATTAAATAAAAATTTGAACTTCTTGGTCTTCTTAGTTTCTTTATTTTTTTGTTTTCAAGATTGTCATACATTGTTCAGGTTTCATATAAGAGATAAATTGGACAATTTTTTAAGCGCATTATAAATTTGTAATATGTCACATAAAATATCAAAATGCATGGATATATAGGTTATATTATTATGATTATTTACATTAATGTATTACTAAAATTATTTATATTTCTTATTGTTTGAATAACTTATATTGCTATTAACATTTAAGATTTTATATATTTGTGTAATTATGCTTATGTATATATTAGCACAATTTTATACTAAAGTAAAGTATTAAAATATATATTTTCAAAATAAAAAGTCTGAGGAAAAAAATATCAATTTTCCTCAGACTTTATTTTAATGATATTATTTAACTTCTAAAATATCTTACAAAAGTTCAAAGCGTGCTGTGAAGAATCTAAGCTGTGCTGGTTCATAAACCATCTTTAGTCCTTTTAACTTATCTCTGTAACTATAAACCTCAATAACAGATTCAGCAACTACATCCATATGAAGATTTGTATATACTCTACGAGGAATGGTCAATCTAACTAATTCAAGTTTAGGATACTTATGGTCCCCTGTCTTTTTATCTCTTCCAGCTGAAATAATTCCTCTCTCCATACTCCTTACACCTGAATCTACATAGATTTCAGCAGCAAGTCTTTGAGCTGGAAATTCATATTGAGAAATATGTGAAAGAAACCTTTTAGCATCAAGATATACTGCATGTCCACCAATTGGTGTAACAATAGGTACACCAGAATCTTTTATTTTATTTCCCAAATACTCAACTTGCCTAACCCTTGCAGCTATATAATCATCATCAACCGACTCATATATTCCCCTTGCAACAGCTTCTAAATCTCTTCCAGCCAAACCCCCATAAGTAGGAAATCCCTCAAATACAGGTAATAAAGCCATTCCTTTTACAAATAAGTCATAATCATTTAATGCTAAAAAACCACCGATATTTACTAATCCATCTTTCTTTGAACTCATTGTACAGCCATCACCAAGGCTCATCATCTCTTTTAATATCTCTTTTATACTTTTATCATTGTAGCCTTTCTCTCTCTGCTGAATAAAATATGCATTTTCCACACATCTTGTTGCATCATAAAAAATGCTAATTCCATACTTATGACATAACTCACTCACCTTCTCTGCATTTTCCATAGAGAAAGGTTGACCCCCAGCCATGTTCACATTCATCTCAAAACTCACATAAGGAATTCTCTCAGCTCCAACTCTATCAATTAAACTTTGCAACTTTTTTAAGTCAATATTTCCTTTAAATGGGTACTCAGATTGTGTATCATGGGCTTCATCTACGATAACATCCACAAAGATTCCACCTGCTCTCTCCTGATGTTCTCTAGTAGTAGTAAAATACATATTCCCTGGAATAAAATCACCTTGTTTTATAGTTATTTGAGAAATTATATGTTCAGCACCTCTTCCCTGATGAGTAGGTAGAATATATTTGTAGCCATATATCTCCTGAACTGCTTTTTCAAGATTATAAAAATTTTTACTTCCAGAATAAGCTTCATCCCCCAACATCATCCCTGCCCACTGATTGTCACTCATAGCTGAAGTTCCACTATCTGTTAATAAATCTATAAATACATCCTTTGATTTTAGTAAGAAAGTGTTATACCCTGCTTCTTTAATAGCTTCCTTTCTGTACTCTTTTATTGTAACTCTAATTGGCTCTACCACCTTGATTTTCCATGGTTCAGCAATAGTTCTTTCTTCTTCCAAAAAACACCTCCATTTTTGTTAATAAAAATAATATTTTAAAAACACTATCTATTTTATTTATAAATGAGTGACGCCTTCAACGACTAAATCTGTTGGGTTTCTTTCTAATTTATGACTAAAACTACCGGGGGTTTCCTGATGTGGTAGTATAGGTGTGTGTTCTAGCTTAATTATCTCTTCATCATCTATACTTATTTCCACTATACAGACATCATAAAGTTTCATTGCCTCCTCGTAATCGATCTTATAATCTGTTCTCCAACCAATCAAAAAGATTGTTTTATCTTCAGGACTTATAGTTTTATTCTCAATTTTTTTCCTTGCAGAAGTATATAAGCCATCAATATAAATGAATACATTATCTTTATGTTTTTTAGCTTCGGAATCTACTTTGAAATTAATTGTAGTTTCATAAGTTGGAGGAGAAGTAGTTGTGAGTTGTTTTTTTATTTCCTTATCAATTTCTTCTTCTTCGGGAATTTTATCAAAATCATACCAATCTGGAAAAACCCATTTAATTTTTATACTATGTTCTCCCTCAGACCAATAACCTGGTGAAAAATCATATGGCCAATAGGATAACCATATTCCTTTCATTTTCTTTACCTTATCAGGAATTGCTCTATATTCTTCAGGTAAAGTTTCTGGTAATCCTCCTTGTGGTTCCTTCTCCCTATAAAAGTATTCCTCCCATAACCTTCCTGGTTTTAAAAGGTCAATTGGCGAAACATTATTAGTAATTGAAATATAGCCTGTAGTTGCCACAATCCCAGCTATAAATCCAAATGCTAAAAGTAAAAATATCCCAACTGTTATTAAGCAACCTTGTAAAAATTTTGATCTTCCTTTTGATTCATTCGTACTTTGATTACTAACCATCATTCCTCCTTATTAAGAATGTGATTTTATAAAATTTATTATTATAAAACTCATTATCAAATTATTCTTAAATTTATTATATCCATTTCTGTTAGAAAGTCATTAGTAGTTAAGCTTTATAAAATTTATAATAGTATTATATTACTATTTTTTGAAATATGGTCGGGATGCGGGGATTTGAACCCCGGACCTCAGCGTCCCGAACGCTGCGCGCTAAACCAAGCTGCGCTACATCCCGATTATTAATAAAATTAGCTCTTCTCCAAAAGTGTAATCAATATCATTTTTTTTTAAAATTATTTATTTAAAAAATTAAGCTCTTCTCCAAAAAATATAGTTATTATTATTTTTTTAAATTATTCATTTAAATATTATTCATTTTAAAAGTCTAAGTTCTTCTCTAAAAAGTACAGTTATCTACAACTGTACTCCCCTCCCCTTGGTGAGACGGTTAAGGATAACTTCTCTTATCATTCCCCTCCCCTTGTGGGAGGGGATTTTAGGGGAGGGGGAAATATTTAAATTATCAAATTTACACCCCCTCCCTACCCCTCTCCTATCAAGGGAGAGGAACGCTATCTTAATATCCCTCTCCTATTGAGGGAGAGGGAAGTGATCTTAATTTTAAAAAACACCTGCTACTAAATTTTAAGAAGTACCATAAAATTAAATTCTTTTAATCTTTATAATAAAACAGTGATATCTAAAACTTAATTTTATACCAAAAATGTTTTCATGACTTTTATTTTTTCAAAGAGCAAACTGTAAACCTATCTCGTGTATAGTATATATTTATGATAAAATAAGAAAGTTAAATTTAAAAAATAAAATATTAAATATAAAATAAAAGTTAAGTTTAAAAAATAAATTAAAGAGATTCTTTGGAGTATAACTTTGAAAAACATTCCTAAACTAAAACTTGTCCCAATCATTATATTTTTAGTAATTGTACAGATTGTTTTTATTATCCTATTTTATGATACACAAAATGTTGGAAAAGGTCTTGAGTTTGTAAGATTTCCCAAGAAAGAAACAGAAGAACTTGTTTCTTTAGAAAAAGTTGCAATGACAACAGAAGAGATAGAACCATCTACTGAGGAATCTGAAGAAACCACAGAAGGGAAATATGTTGAGGAAATAAAAAAAATAGTTTCAGAGCCAGCTCAGCCAGTTATTGAAACTGAGAAATTAGAGATTCCTGCTGCACAGAGAAAAATATTAGAAAATGCTAAACAACAATGTGAGGAATTTATTGAAAATAAGTTTGAATACTATAATGAAGGATATCCTCCAGAAAATGAAGGTATTGCCACAGATATTGTAGCAAGAGTATTAAAAGTAGCGGGATATGATATTAGAGAACTCATATATGAAGATATGCTTATCGCTAAAAGTGATTATCCTTTTGATAGATATCAAAACAAGATTATTGATAAGAATATAGACTTCAGAAGAATTCCTCATCAAGAAGCCTTTTTTAAA
>Ga0209978_10000674_pt1 | contig 13353 bp, 15 predicted proteins | sample BentaG_FD_182805 | JGI IMG/M metagenome (GOLD analysis project Ga0209978, IMG submission 182805) | Deep subsurface microbial communities from South Atlantic Ocean to uncover new lineages of life (NeLLi) - Benguela_00093 metaG (SPAdes)... | ecosystem: Environmental > Aquatic > Marine > Oceanic >...
GTTAACTGATGTTGAGAAAGTTTTTCTTAATTACGGAAAATCGAGTCAGAGCGATCTTGACGAAATGAGTATTATTGAAGCTAAGAGGTTCCTGCGAAAGGGACATTTTGCAGCTGGGAGTATGGCACCGAAAGTTGAGGCAGCTATAGAATTTGTAAAGGCGGGGGGCGAAAAAGCCGTTATATCTTCTTTGGAAAGAGGGCGGAAAGCCTTAGAGGGAAAAGCAGGCACAACAGTACACAGCTGATGTTCGTAAAAGTTTTGTTCAGATTCTCTCGCATGCGTTGATTCATTATTCACAGTGTTCCATAGAGAAACATTGTTTAGAGAAGGCGTGTCCATCGAATTCTAGTCAGTTAGAGATGACGCGTATGAAAAACAGAAGTAATAATGTTAATGGTTTTAGTTGTAGAAAGCGTTGAGACGCAGAAGAATAGATCCAAAAAGGGAATATTTTAAGAACTCTGAAAAGCTTGTCCTGCAATTCTATGGCTGAAAGGCGCTAAAATAGTCACAGTTATGGAAAACTACTTTTTGACCTCTCATTTTCTCAAGACCAAGGGTTTACTTAGTTCGAAATCCAATGCTTACTCTAACAAGTTTTAAATAGAAAAAGCCAGAACACAATGGATAGGTGGTATCTTGAAAAAACTAGTTACAATCTTATTGGCTTTGGCGATGTTTTCTATGGTTTTGGTGCCCTCCGTTAGAGCACAAGACATCGAAGGATGGGTGAGTGTTAACAAAAATACGTATGAACCAGGCAAACATGGAACAATTTACATTACTATTAGAAACACCGGGGACGATCCCATAGAAGTTAAGAACGTAACCATTGAATTCAAAGACTGGATGATATATACAGAAGATGGCTGGGACCCGCTAGGCAACAAGACAATTGTTTACGATCCGTTGGTCATAGTAAGCAGCGAAACGGCGGTTACACTTGATGAGATTACCTTTACAGTCCCCAATGACGCTAGAGGGCACAGTACTTCCGTCGACCTTTCGATATACACAAACAAAGGTAAGCTGCCTGCGTATGCTATCAAAGGATGGAATAATCAGATCCAAGTTATGGACGCTTATAGCCTGCGTTATCTCAGAGCTATGGACAACATAGTGACGCTTCTAACAGTAGTCTCGATACTGGCGATTATCAGTGCCATCATTATAGCCGCAGCCATCTTTCTTTCGGGACGTAGACCGAGAGTTACGTGGAAGAAAGAGGAATAGCTCTCTTCCTCAAAACCTCTTTTTCTTTTCATTCCGCTTTATTTAAGTATCTGCACATGCAAAATGTCTCTGGTACTATGTACTTTGGAGGTGCATTTCACTCGGTAAAGTTGTGGTCACCTGTGCGTGGCCTTACATTAATTATATGCCTCATTTGGGCACTTTAATAGGGTCAATTCTCTCAGCAGATGTTGTTGCTCGATACTACAGACTGCGTGGGGAAGACGTAGTTTTTGTGACAGGTTCCGATGAGCATGGAACGCCTGTGGAAGTAGAAGCCGTTAGATTAGGTATTCCACCAAGGCAGCTTACGGATAGAAACCACGCAAGGGTAGTTGACTTGTGGAAGAAGTGGGGGATTTCCTTTGACAATTATACCCGAACAGAAAGCCCTGTGCATAAGTCATTTGTTAAAAATGTTTTCTCGAAGATATACAAGAATGGCTACATATTTTCTCAAGAAACCGAATTACCCTATTGCTCAGACTGTGACCGCTTCTTGCCGGACAGGTTTGTAGAAGGAATCTGTCCAGATTGTGGTGCTGAAGGGGCTCGAGGTGACCAGTGTAGCTCTTGTGGACATCTACTTGAACCAGCAGAGCTTGTTGATCCTTACTGTACAATCTGTAAATCTACACCCATTATAAAAAAAGTCGAGCACTGGTACTTTGACTTGCCAAAATTCACTGGTCAGCTTCGCCAATTCATAAAGAGTAACAGCAGATTGCCCTCTAACGCTAGAAAATTTAGCCTGAATATAATCAACGAAGGACTTAAGCCCCGAGCGTTAACCCGAGACAATAAATGGGGAATCCCTGCACCCTTTCCCGGAGCAGAAAACAAAACAATATATGTTTGGTTTGAGGCTGTTCTTGGCTATGTCTCAGCTACGATCGAATACTTCGAAAACCGTGGAGAGGGAGAAAAATGGAGGGAGTTTTGGTTCGATAAAGATGTCAAAACTTTGTATTTTATTGGTAAAGACAACATTCCCTTTCACACCATTATCCTTCCAGCTTTGCTTCTTGCTATAGAAGAAGAGTACAACCTGCCGTGGAATATTTCTTCAACTGAATTTTTGCAATTTAAAGGTGAAAGGTTCTCTAAAAGCCACAGAGTGGGTATCTGGATAGATGAAGCCCTAGAATTGTTCTCAGCAGACTATTGGCGTTACTTCCTCGTATCCACGCGCCCAGAAACAAAGGACACAAATTTTTCATGGGATATTTTCATAGAAAAGATAAATGCTGATCTTAACGATACTTTAGGTAACTTCATACACAGGACTTTGACATTCATTAATCAACATTTTGAGAGTTCGGTGCCTAAAACACACGACCTTGACGCCTACGACAAACGCGTTCTCGGAGCTGTGGAAAAAAGAGTAGCGGAGGCGGCGGAAAACTTGGAAAGCTGCAAGCTGCAGTCGGCCTTGCAGAAAATTATTGACATCAGCCGTATAGGAAACAAGTATTTCAACGAAAAGGAACCGTGGAACCTCCTCAAGGTCAATAGGCAAAAAGCCGCAAATACGCTCTACGTCGCTGTCCAAATTGTCAAAACTCTGGCGATAACTCTTGAGCCATTCATTCCGTTCACTTCTGAAAGGATTTCAGCTCTTCTCAATTTGTCATTCGAGACATGTTTGCAGAAGTGGGATGAAGCAACAAAGCTTTTACCCTCAAGTCATAAAGTAAAGAAGTCAAAACCGTTATTTAGCAAGATAGAGGTAAGCGGAGAGGAGTTGCAGAGCAAGTTGGAAAAGACGAAAACTACACCATCCACCGTAACATTTGAAGAGTTCTCTAAGCTCGACTTACGAATAGGCAAGATTGTTAAGGCAGAAAACGTTCCTCAATCAAGGAATCTTGTGAAACTGACCATTGACATAGGTGCTGGAGAACTGAAACAGGCCGTAGCAGGCATCGCTCAGCATTATAAGCCAACACAGCTGGAAGGCAAAAACATTGCTGTTTTGACTAATCTTGAACCTAAACGTGTTTTTGGCTTAGATTCTGAAGTAATGATTTTAGCGGCAGAGGATGGTAAAAGCATTTCAATCATTCAACCCGACAAGTCAGTCGAGGCTGGAAGCAAAATAAAGTGAAACCTCTTTGCCTTTAAGAATTGACATGCACGTTCACACAAAATATTCTTGTGACGCTTTTATTACGCCCGAAGAGTTGGTCATCTACTCGAAAAGGCGGCGTCTAGACGGAGTTGCCATAGCAGACCATGACACTGTCGGGGGATTACGGGAGTTCAGCAAAATTCGAAGTCTACTAATTATTCCTGGAATTGAGATTACGACGAAGCAAGGCCATGTTTTAGCACTAAACATCAACACTGCTGTTAAGGCTGGTTTATCTTTTGCTGAAACTATCGACGAAATTCATGACGCTGACGGACTGGCAATAGTTGCTCATCCGACCGCGTTCTTTAAGGGAATCGAGGAGGAACAGCTTAATCGAAATTTCGATGCAATGGAAGTCATCAACTCTTCTGCAGTACCATTCTCTTTTTCAGTGCGTAAAAACCGGGAAATGGCGAATAAACTTAATCTTCCTCAAACAGGGGGGAGTGATGCTCATTATGCGCCTGAAGTTGGAATGGCCTATACTCTTGTTGACGCTGAAGCAGGTATTAACGAGATAGTTAAAGCGATAAAAAACGGAGCCGTGAAGCCTTTCGGTAGATCGATACCTTGGAGTATGAGGTTAAAAAGGGAATTTGCAAGCATTAGGAGAATTTTATCGGGAAGGTTTTAGGATTCGAATTTTTCTAGCTGGTATAGGCCAAGATCTACTGGCAGTTTTTTCTCAGGTTCTGAATAAGGTTCTAGGTTGAAAAGCTGAGGGGCAATTGAACCAAACTTTGACACTATACGCGGTGAGTTAATGCCAGTCATCACCAGAGTGACTCTAATCCTCCCGTCCAGCTCTGGATCTACTCTGGCACCCCAAATCACTTGGGCGTTGTTATTCATCATTTTTGTTACAATCTCTCTGACACAATTAGCTTCTTCAATTGTCATCTGACTATCACCAGTGACCTCGATGAGTGCGCCTGTAGCTTCAGCGTAGTCAACATCTCTCAATGGGCTTCTTAGCGCGTTACGTACCGCTTCTTCGGCGCGATTCTGCGCGTCAGATTCACCTATTCCTATCACTGCGACTCCGCCGTGTTTTACAATGTTTATGAAGTTGGCGAGGTCAAAATTGATGAGGCTGGGCGCTGAAATCATCTCTACTAGGCCTTTTATCACTTTGGCCAACACTTGGTCAGCAATTTTGAAAGCTTCGCTGATTGGAAGTTCAGGTGCGAGTTCCGTAAGTTGGTTGTTGTCAATTACTACAACTGTATCACATTCCCGTTGGAGTTCAGTGAGCGTATAAGAAGCTGATTTCATTCGGTCTTTTTCGATTTGGAAAGGCTTCGCAACTACTCCTATTGTGGTGGCGCCTTTTTTCTTGGCGATTTCTGCGATGACTGGGGCAACTCCTATTCCAGTTCCGCCGCTCAGAGCGGTGGTGATGAATATGATGTCCACGTTTGTTAGGGTTTTTTCTATTTGTTTCCGTGACTCTTCTATAGCAGCCCTTCCTGAAACAGGATTTCCGCTTGTGCCAGCGTCTTGAGTCAGTTTCTCTCCGATTAGTATTTTCTGATCTGCTTGTGACGCGTTAAGTTGGAGTGAGTCAGTGTTGACTGCAATTGTATGAGTGTTTTTTATTCCCATTTTTGTTAGTTGTGTGACCGTGTTGTTGCCGGCTCCTCCGATTCCGATGACTACGATTTTGCATTGGTTAGATGGCTGTATGCTGTCAGTTGGTGCAAGGGTGCCTTGCCATGTGGGTTGAAGAGCTTTGTTAGTTGGTTTTTCGCCAGCCATTTTGTTTCCTCCCCCAAACCTCTATGGATAACATGTCTCGTATAGCTATGCGGATGGCTTCTGCACGGTTTGGATAGTATTGTTCGTTTACAAGGCTGTCTAGTGCTCGAATGTAGGGTTCGGGGAGATATAACGTGATGAGTTTCATTCTTTTTTGTGCCTCCTCCCTTCTGTGGGTATTAGGAATGGATAGTGCTTTTGAGTTATAGCTCTATATAACATACTGCAAATATGATTCAAATATGTCGGTGTATGTCTTTTTAAGCTTTGCCGTTGTTCTCTTTCGTGTTTGTGTAAAAGCTTCTTGTTTAAAGAATGTTTATGTTTTTGTTTGTGACTTAAACTTGTATATTTTAAATGATGGTGCTGCGATGCGAATCTACGTGAAAGGCTTCGGTTGTTCCAGTAGCCTTGCAGATGCCGAGGTTCTTGCGGGTTGTCTCTCAAGAGCGGGTCATACAATAGTGAGCAGTCTCCAAGAGGCTGAGCTTGTGCTCTATAATACGTGTGCAGTTAAAGGTCCTACTGAGAATCGAATGATAAACTTGCTGAAGAGAATGCCGAAGGAAAAGAAGCTTATTGTGGCTGGATGTTTGCCACTCATAAACTTTGAAAGGCTGAGTAAGGAGGTTTGTTTTGACGGGGTTGTTGGACCGGCTTTAGGGGAGAAAATTGTTGACGTTGTAAAGCATGTTTCTATGGGCGTGCACGTCGAAGATTTAGAAGATGCCACGCTGAATATGCCGCAACTAGATTTGCCTCGCATGCGTTCCAATCCTAGAGTAAGCATTATTCCCGTAAACTATGGATGCTTAGGCTCATGCTCATATTGCTGTGTCCGCTTTGCGCGTGGAAAGCTTAGAAGTTATAGCATCAAGGAAATACTAAACAAGGTTGAAAGAGATGTTGCAGAAGGTGTTCGCGAGTTTTGGTTGACGTCCCAAGATACGGCGTGTTACGGAAAGGACATTGACACTGATCTGGCTAAGCTGCTGAAGGGTGTCTGCGGTGTTAAGGGGGACTTTTTTGTCCGGGTTGGAATGATGACGCTTAATAACCTCATGGACATCGTTGATGAGTTGATAGAAGCATTCCAAAACGAGAAAGTGTTCAAGTTTTTGCATTTGCCGGTGCAAAGTGGTGATGACAGTGTTTTAGGGCAGATGAACCGGTTTTATTCAACTAGGGACTTCATTGTGGCAGTTAGGAAGTTTAGAAGGGTGTTTCGGCAGTCAACTGTTGCTACCGATGTTATTGTTGGCTTTCCGGGAGAGGCTGAAGAAGCGTTTAAGAATACTTGTAGGCTGATTGAGGACATTAGACCTGACATAGTAAATATTTCCAAGTTCTTTGTAAGACCTAAAACTTTTGCAGTAGATCTGAAGCCACAGGTTTCGCCTTCAGAAGTGAAGCATAGGAGTGCGTGTCTGGCAAGCCTGGTTCGTCGTGTTGCTTTCGATCGAAACAGTGAGTGGAATGGTTGGAGTGGGAGGGTGTTGGTTGATGAGGTGGGAAAGCAGGGGTCGGTTGTTGGGCGGAATTTTGCGTATAAACCTGTTGTGATTAGGAGCAGGTATGGGCGTGGTTTGTTGGGGCAGTTTGTCTCTGTGAAGGTGGTAGATGTCTTTCAGTCGTATTTGCTTGGCGAGATTACGTAAATCCGTTGTTATTTTCCCTTTTTCAGCTTATTTTCGTTGCTTGTTTGGGCTGAAGAAGGTTTAAATTGTGGTATAATTATGACTATATTGTAGGACGCGAGAAAGGAGTCTGGTGAGAAGACTTTTGGTTCAGACTGCAACTGAGACTAAGCCATCGCACAGAAGTCGATTAGACATTATAGCAAATATACTTACTTCTGCTGCTGGTGGAGTGCGGAAAACCTCTATCATGTATAAATGTAACCTTAGTTTTAGGCAGTTGCAGGTTTACGTGGGTTTTCTTTTGAATAAGGGTCTTTTGAGAGTGTTCACGAAAAGGGAGAGTGCAACTAGCTACTTTTTTGAGACTACTGCTAGGGGAAAGGATTTTTTGAGGGCTTACAGTAATCTGGACGCTCTTATGTCAGCGTAACTTTTCGTAGTTGTTGTGTTTTTCTAAGAAATCCTAAAAACGTTTTGGACAGTTTTGCCTTTTTGTCTTTTCTATTGAGTTCGAGGAAGGAGTAATCTGCGAGGAAATCGGCTAGAATTTCTATTTTAAACTCGTGCAGTTTGGTTTTTCGACTTATTTCTCTTAACGTGTGCCACTTGCCATCTCTGAGTAGTTCAATGGCGCTGTTGATTTGTGGCTGCATTAGGGTGATCCCCTTTATGATTATTTCGCGGTGTGAGCTTAAATAATTTCTGAGGCTTTTGTTTAGAAGATTCTTCTAGAGGTGAAAGAGTGAAAAATAGCTTAGCTCGCTTCATCGTTAGATGGAGAACTGCAGTTAGGTTTTTATAGTTTTAATAGGCTGATATATATGTGGTTATTTGGCAATAATCAAAATCAGAAGTTGGTGTCGATGAGCCGGAGAAGTAGGATGGAGGTTATAATAGATATCCTAACAGAATCTCTGGACGGAGCGAATAAGACTAGGATCATGTATCGTGCCAACTTGAATTTTCTACGTTTCAACTGTTATCTTTCTGAGATGCTTGAGAACGGCCTGTTGAAAGAAGAGAACAATGGTATTGGGGGAGTTGTGGTGTATAAAGCGACTGAAAGCGGTAAGGCTTTGCTGAGGACGTTGCATAAGGCTCAGCAGTTTATGCCGATTTGATCAACCCTGTCATGCCTACTAAGTTTTCTATTGTTGTGCCTGTGCTTATTTTGAGCTTATTTTCCAGTAGAGACTTTCTTGCCTACCCCCCCCCTCCCCTCCCCCCTCCCTATTTAGCCTTTTTAATCGCAGCATTAGGGTAAGCACATGCATCTTGATATATTTAGCCGAGTCTTGCACGTATAGGCTCCATGAGAAATAGAGTTTAGTTCTATACTATTAGTCTAGAACACTCGTACGACTATGTTTATAAATTGCCCTTCAATGTTCTATTTTAAATTTGGTAATGTTGGAGGCTTTTCTGGAAGGACGCTTTGCTTGGAGAAAGGTGAGGTAATGACTGAGTCTTGTCCGCTTCCGTCAGGAAGGGATTGTATAGCAGGTGCTGTGGAGTGGAAGGGTTTTGTGGAGGAGCTTAGGCGGCAGTGGAAGCTTTTGTGGAGGGAGCGGATAGATGATAAGGTTAGGGCTGAAGGAATATCCAGTAAAGATTTTGAGTTGTTGTTTGTTGATCGTGGCACCGTGATTATTGCAACTAGATGTTATAAGCAGTTAGATTTTAAGGAGATTTTGGAGCAGTACGGGACGCCTTATGAGGTTAGGGTTAAGCAGGAGACACCTTCTCCTCATGTTGGTGGTTGGAGAAAATTTGGCAGGGAGATGGCTGGTATGCGGGGTAGAATGATGAAGAGACGGAAGAGAACATGGTCCGAAGATAAAGCGGAGAATGGTAAGATGCGGAATTTGCAGTTGAAGCAAGGTGGAAGAGGCTGGCTGCACGTCAGAACTAAGTAGCGAAAAGAGTTCTTGTGTCTGTTTGATTTCTGAGTTTTCTTTCCTAGGTTAGATTTTAGAGGGTTTGGTTTGGCGAAGTATAGGAGTAAGCTTCAGATTATAGCTGAGATTCTGGAAATAGTCAGGGGAGGTGCTAAAAAGACGCATATTATGTATAAGGCTAATCTTAGCTACAAGTTGTTGTGCAAGTATCTTGACGAAGTGCTTGATTGTGGGTTGGTGCGTGTCAGTCATGACGACGCTTATTTGGTTGCTCCGAAGGGAGAAAAGTTTCTGCAGAAATTTATTGATTATAAAAAACTTCGTGAGCGTGTGAACGAAGAGCTAAGCGCCGTGGATAAAGAAAAGATTTTGCTTGAGCAGATGTACACGAATTCTGGGGCTAAAAGTCCTAGGAAGGCGAGTTTAGCAAGAACGAGTTAAGGTGTTGCGTGAGATTATGGGGTTTCATATCAAGCTTGTACTGGTTTTTGTGGCTTCAATGCTCATGGTTTTTAGTAATTGCGCTGGATTTTACGTTTTCGCGGTTAGCGAAGGTGACGCAGCGGCTGCCATTACTTCTGCTGAGGAGAAGATTGTTATTTGTTACAGTGCTGTTGCGGAGGCAGATGCGGCTGGGGCGAATGTGTCGGCTTTGTTGGCGACGCTTGGCGAGGCTGGAGAATTTTTGTCGAAGGCTAAATGGTCGCATGGGCGGAGTGATTTTGATTCTGCTTTTGGTTTTGCTAATCAAAGTCAAGACAAATTGAATGGCTTTGTTGTTGACGCGGAGGCTTTGACGGAGACTGCAGTAAAGGAGAATTATTGGGATTTTTCGGTTAATGTTGTGGGGTCTGTGGCTGGGTCGGTGGCTGTTGTTTGTTGCAGTTTTGTTGTTTGGCGCTTCTTTAAGAAGAGGTATGGTGGGGGTGTTGGTGCGTGAGTTTGGAGGAGCATCGGGTTGTTTTTATGGTTGTTACGGGTGTTTTGGTGTTGCTTGTGGCTTCGCCTGCGCTTAGTAGGTTGTTGGTTTTTCCGCGGACTGAGTTCTTTACTGAGCTTTGGATTTTAGACTCCAATCACAGGGCTGAGGACTATCCGTTCAACGTTACGCGTAACCATAGTTATAGTGTGTTTTTGGGAGTTGGGAATCGTTTGGGGTATTGTGCCTACTATTTGGTTGAGGTGAAGTTTCGCAATCAAACGCAGTCAGCTCCAACAAGTTTTGGACCAGTTGGTGATCGCACTCCGAGCAGTTTGCCAGCGCTTTTCAACATTAATGCTTTTGTTGAGGATGAAGGTGTTTGGGAGTTGCCTTTGACGTTTTCTTTTGATTATGGGTATAATGAAACGCTTTCGCGGATTGAGTTTTATGGTTTGATGTTAAACGATGTTGCGTTGGATATGAGGGGCTACGCGATAGCTTGGAATTCGACGAATAATGAGTTTCGTGGCTTTTTGTTTTTTGAACTTTGGATTTTCGATGCGACGACGTATGGCTTTCAATATCATGAGCGTTTCGTTAGTTTGCGGCTGAATATGACTGGTTCTTAGTGTTGTGTAGGGTTAGGAAGCTGGTTAATAGATTCTCTGGATTAGTCCGTCGAAGCCTGAGCGCGCGCGCAATGGTATTATGAGATTCTCAGTATTATAACGAGTTTGAACTGTTTGGCCTGGTGATAACGTGAGTTTCGAAAATGAAAACTTGAAATTTGGTTATGTTCTCCCGCATTATCCTTTTGAATTGATATGCGAAAATGCTGCTTTTGCTGAAAGCAGCGGTTTTGATTCTATTTGGATGATGGACCATATTGTGGGGGTTGGAATTAAAAGGTGGCATTCTCTTGAGGCTTGGAGTATATTAGCCGGGTTGTCCTCAAAAACTAAAAGAGTTTCGCTTGGAGTTTGTGTCAGTGATCCTCATAGGAGACATCCAGCAGTGTTGGCTCATGCAGCTGCGACGGTAGATATTATGTCTGGGGGTAGAGCAGTGCTCGGAATGGGAGCTGGAGAAGCGATGAATCTAGATCCTTATGGAATTCCTTGGGGTAGACCAGTCTCTCGAATGCGTGAGGCTATTGTGGTCATCAAGAAACTGTGGACAGAAGAAAGTGTGAACTATACAGGTGAATTCTTTAGGCTTAAGGAGGCTTTCTTGAGCCCTAAGCCGCTTCAAAGACCTCATCCACCGATTTGGATTGCTGCTAACTCGGAAAAAACGATGAAAATGGCTGCAGAATTAGGGAATGGCTGGATACCTACAGGTGTGCTGATGACTCCTAGCATCTATCACGAAAATCTGCGTAAAATCAGAAAATGGGCAAGCGGTATAGGAAGGAATTCGTCGGAAATTGAGCCCGCAGTGTTTCTGTGCACTGTTGCGGCGGAGGACGAAGAAACTGCCAGGGGCTTTATGGAGTTTCCGGCAAAAATATTGTTATCTCTTACGCCGAAATTACTTGAAGGCTATGGTGTTGAGCTTCCGTCAAAGGAGTTACATATTTCACGGTTTGTTTTTAATCCGAAGACTGTTTCGAAGCTGTTGGGAGAAGTGCAGAAAATACCTTTCAAACCTATTGAAGATATATTTGTGTTTGGCACTCCAGACGATTGTATTGGTAAACTTGAAAAGTATGTAAAGGCAGGGGCGCGGCACTTCTTACTTAATTTCTTTGTGCCACCTAAGTTGGGCAAATCAATGATGCAATTCTATGCTGATAATGTAATCTCATACTTTCGGAGTGAAACGAAAGGATAAAGCTATTTGGATTCTTAGATTTCAGAGGAATACGTGTATGAGCATACAAGAAGCAAAGGAGTATCGTCTTCGAACCTATCAGCGGGGAGATGAAAAGGATCTTATTCTTCTCTTTAACAAGGTTTACGAGCATTTTGCCGGCTTTGTTCCTAGAACACTTGAGTATTGGAGGTGGTGTATCTTATCTCGTCCAGGTCTAAGTGAAGAAGGAATTGTCGTTGCTCTTGATGCTGGTCGAGTTTTAGGTTACGCAGCAGTTGAAAGATCTGGCAATATTTTGGAGTTTTGCTATGACTCAAGCTGTGACGGAAAGGCTATCGTTTCAAAGCTGTTGGAGTGGTGCCTTCGTTACACAGAATCATATCAGGGAGCTAATTCGATAACTTTGAATGCTCCAGTTCAAGACAATACTATCCGTCGGGTCTGTAAAGAATTGGGATTCACTGAAGAACCATTTCCTTCATTATTTCTGAGAGTACTAGACTTACCTTATATTCTCAGAAAAATCATTAAGCAGCAAAAAAAGGTAGAAAAAGGTCTTAATGAAGCAATTCTGGTCACTCTGAAGAAATTTCCGTCTTGGTGCGCAAAGCATGTTGCTATATTAGTTCAAGACGGCGAGGTGACTATATCAACAGAGAAGCTGGAGCACCCAACTGTCAAGATTGATGCTGATATATCTACGATTTCATTATGCATTTTTGGAACAAAGCGAACTATTTGCAAAGCGATCTTTGCAGGATCGTTGAAAATACGTCCTTTGCGAAAGATTCCTAAGGCTGTAAAGATTCTCTCTTGGTTTCAACTCAGAAATCCTCGATGGTTTATACCTGGAGCAGATTATGGATAGATATCAGAAGCGCGCGAGGAACATGTCATGTCTGAGGCATCAGAATATGAGATAAGAGCTCTTGCAAAAAAGGATAGAGCTAAGTTTATGAAGCTTCTAAATGATAGTTTTAAGATGAGTGACGAGTTTTTGGCATGGAAGTATAATTCAAACCCGAGTTTTGATCAGTCACTTGTTGTAGTTGCTGTAAATCGTGGACAAGTTGTCGGAGGGGCAAGTTGGCTGCCTAGAAGTCTCAAAATCTCTAAATCATTATCGGTGAGAGCAGCATTGGGAGCAGACTTGGCGGTGGATCGAAATCATAGGGGGAGAGGTCTTGCCAAGCCCTTAATCGCGTCAGAAAACACCGTTCTCGAAAATAAGAACATCATCATGAGTTATGGTCTAATTGATCCAAAATTGGTTGAACATGTACATGGTCCTTTGATAGGCTTGGTTGAGGTACATACGTCTACTACAGTGTATAAAAAATACTTGAATCTATCAGAAATTCGGAAAAAAGTAGTGGACATGAATAGGATTGCTCAGTCTGACAAAGAAATAAAGAAGAAACTTGAAGAGTTTGACATGAATGTGTTGTTTCGCTTGAGAGGTGTGCCTTTGTTCACGATAAGAATGAGCTTTGAAGAGATATGCTTGGAGGAAAACAATTTGAAAGATGCAGATCTGAAAGTGGAATGCGATCTGACGCCCTCAGAATTGTTTAAAAGCAAAAGAAAAACTCTTGCTCTGTTTAAAGCTTTGTTGACGCGAAAAATAAGGATTAAGGGAAGCCTAAGAGATGCGATCAAGCTATACAGTCTTTCCGAACTTCTGAGAATACTGTTTGTATAAGCATGAAGGGGGCCCTCTCAGAAAGTCGCCACGAGTATAATGAAAATCTGACAAAGCGCAATCATATTTTGAACTCGCGTCGAAATTTTAAGGAAAAGGCTATGAAATAAAGAGAGAGAGGACGCGAGGGGAAAATGAGTAAAAAAATCATTGTTTTTGCTCCTCATCCAGATGACGAAACGCTGGGTTGCGGCGGAACAATTGCAAAGAGAATAAGCGAAGGATACGAGGTCCTAATAGTTGTCATG
>Ga0209978_10000675_pt1 | contig 13350 bp, 12 predicted proteins | sample BentaG_FD_182805 | JGI IMG/M metagenome (GOLD analysis project Ga0209978, IMG submission 182805) | Deep subsurface microbial communities from South Atlantic Ocean to uncover new lineages of life (NeLLi) - Benguela_00093 metaG (SPAdes)... | ecosystem: Environmental > Aquatic > Marine > Oceanic >...
TAGCATCGAGAATGAAAGCTTCAGCTATACGAGAAATCTTAAAGATAATTCAAAGGTCTAATGTTATATCCTTAGCTGGTGGTATGCCAGATCCTGCTACTTTCCCTACCGAGGAATTAAATGAAGCAGCCAAACAAATATTTGAAAAAGATAGTGCCCGTGCATTACAATACAGCAGTACCGAAGGTTTACAAGAATTAAGAGAATTTATATTAAATTGGCTGGCTGAAGATAATAAAAAAGCAAGGTTAGATAATATTATGATTACTTCAGGTTCTCAGCAGGGTTTAGATCTGATGAGCAAAGTTTTATTAGACCCCGGAGATATAGTGATAGTAGAATTACCCAGTTATTTAGCAGCCTTAAATGCTTTCCGTAGTTATGGAGGAGAGATGGTAGGTATTCCTATGGATGATAAAGGAATGCGGATGGATATTTTAGAAGAGACACTTAATCAACTTAGGACTGAAGGGAAAAAGGTGAAATTTATTTACACCATTTCTAATTTTCAAAATCCTGCTGGAGCAACTATGTCTTTACCACGACGAAAAAGAATCCTGGAAATTGCTCGGAAATTTGAAGTATTTATTTTAGAAGATAATCCTTATGAAAAACTCAGATTTGAAGGAGAACCACTACCTTCCATTTATTCTTTGGATAATGAGGGTTATGTAGTCAGTCTGGGGACTTTTTCCAAGATATTATGTCCTGGTTTAAGATTAGCCTGGATTTTAGGGGATAAAGAAATTATTGAAAAATTAGTAATTATGAAGCAAGCAACTGATTTATGTACTACTATTTTAAATCAATTAATTGCTTATGAATACTGTCGTCAGAACGATATAGATAAGAATATTGAGTCAAATGTTCAAATTTACAGGAAGAAGCGAGATGTTATGTTGGAATCTTTAGATAAGTATTTCCCGTCTGAAGCTTCCTGGACCAAACCTGAAGGAGGGTTCTTTGTTTTTGTTACTCTTCCTGAATATATAGATGTAGATGAAATGTTTCTCGAAGCAATTAAAGAGAAAGTAGCCTATGTAAGTGGTGCTCCATTTTTTGCCAATGGAAAAGGACAAAATACTATACGGCTTTCCTTCTGCTATCCTAAGGAGAAAGATATTGAAGAAGGTATTAAAAAATTAGGTCAAGTAATCAAGAAGAAAATTAAAAATTAATAATACAGAATCCAGGAGTCAGGAGTGAGGTGTATAAGAAAAATGTTAAAGACATTTAAGGAAGTTTTGGAAAAAGCTAAAGAGCATGGTCCTAAAAAAATGTCAGTAGCTTCTGCCCAAGCGGAAGATGTTTTACGGGCAGTTGAAGCTGCCCGAAAGGAAGGATTAACTGAGTCAATTTTAGTTGGTGATAAAAAAGAGATTGTTCAGATAGCTGAGAAAATGGGAATCAACCTTGCTAACTATGAGATAATTGACAAACCGGATAAAACAGAAACTGCTAAGTTTGCTGTAGAATTAGTCAGAAATAAAAAGGCTTCTATATTAATGAAAGGTATGATGGGAACAGCAAGAATTTTAAAAGCCATTTTAGATAAAGATGTTGGCTTACGGACTAATAGAATGCTTAGTCATGCATATGTGCTGGAAGTTAAAGGTTATGATCGTATAATTACTATTACGGACGGAGCGATGAATATTAGCCCTGATTTAAATCAGAAGGCTCAGATTCTTCAAAATGCCATTTATTTCTGCCATTCATTGGGCATAGAGAAACCTAAAGTTGCTGTTTTAGCAGCTCTGGAGTTAGTAAATCCTGATATGCCTACTACTATTGATGCGGCCTGTTTAGCTAAAATGAGTGAGCGGGGACAGATTGTAGGTGGTATAGTGGATGGGCCATTGGCTTTTGATAATGCTATTTCTAAAGAAGCTGCTCTACATAAGGGAGTTGAAAGCCCAGTTTCTGGAGAGGTAGATATTTTATTAGCCCCAGATATTGAAGTCGCCAATATCTTTGCTAAAGGGTTAGTATATTTGGCTAAAGCTCAACCAGCAGGTGTACTGCTTGGAGCAAAGGCTCCGGTGGTATTAGTTTCTCGGTCTGACTCTGCAGAATCTAAGTTGTATTCTATTGCCCTGGGAGTATTGATGAGTGAAATGAGTGAACTTTAAGATAACTTACCAGTTTTACGAGGTGATTTAGAGATGAGCAAAGATTATAAAATATTAGTGATAAATCCTGGTTCCGTTTCCACTAAAGTAGCATTGTTTTCTAATGAACAACTATTATTTGAAAAAAAGATTGAACATAACAATAAAGAATTGTCCAATTTTAAAAAGATTATCGACCAATATCAATTTCGACATGAAATTATTTTAAATTTTTTAAAAGAAAAAAGAATTAATCTTTCAACTCTTGCTGCGGTAGTGGGAAGAGGAGGACTACTAAAACCTATTGCCAGTGGAACTTATAGAGTGAATGAAAAAATGTTAGAAGATCTACGTAATGGGGTAAGTGGTCAACATGCTTCTAATTTAGGAGGAATACTTGCTAATGGAATTGCTGAAAAGTTATCTATTCCTGCTTATATAGTCGATCCTGTAGTAATTGACGAAATGAAACCTATTGCCAGAATTTCTGGTATGCCCGAAATTCCTCGAATCAGTATACTGCATGCTTTAAATCAGAAAGCAGTTGCCAGAAAAGCAGCTTTAGATTTAAGAAAAAAATATGAGAAGGTAAATTTTATAGTAGCTCATTTAGGTGGCGGAATTTCAGTAGGAATTCATTGCAAGGGAAAGATTATCGATGTTAATAATGCCCTTAACGGAGAAGGTCCCTTTACTCCCGAAAGAAGTGGCGGAGTACCTGTTGGTGGCCTGGTAAACCTCTGTTTTTCTGGAAAATTTACCAAGGATGAGATTATGAAAAAAATAGAAGGTAAAGGTGGATTAGTGGCTTATTTAAACACCAATGATGTTAGAGAAACGATAAAAAGGATTAAACAGGGAGATAAAAAGACAAAATTAATATTAGAGGCAATGGCCTATCAAATAGCTAAAGAGATCGGAGCAGCTGCCACAGTCTTAAAGGGTCAAATAGATGCAATTATCCTGACCGGGGGAATAGCCTATGCCAATGAATTTATTAATATGATAAGAGACAGAGTGAGCTTTTTATCTTTAGTTATGGTTTATCCAGGCGAAGAAGAAATGCTGGCTTTATGTGAAGGTGCTTTAAGGGTTTTAAAAGGAGAAGAGGTGGAAAAAATATATTGAGTATACTGAGTAAGAGGATAAAGATATTTGTAGGAAGTTTTGGGAGCGGAAAGACTGAGATTGCCATTAATTATTCGATATATTGTCGAAAAAATCATAGACAGGTTGCTATTGTGGACTTAGATGTTGTTAACCCTTATTTTAGAACTCGAGAGGCAAAAGATGCTTTAAATCTTAAAGGTATAAGAGTGATTACCCCTGAAGGGAAGTTAGCTTATGCCGATTTACCCCTAATTTCTCCTGAAATAAAAGGCTTAATTCAGGATTCAGATTATCATTTGATTCTTGATGTAGGTGGAGATGATATAGGTGCAGTTGTATTAGGTAACTTTAAATCTTTCATTGAGGATTTAGATTATGAAATGTTAATGGTAGTAAATTCTTACCGCCCTTTTACTCAAGACATACCTCAAATTCAGCAAATGGCTCAAGAAATAGAAAATTCATCTCGATTAAAGATTGGTGGAATTGTGAGTAATCCTAACTTAAGCAGACAAACAGATGAAAAAGTAATTAGACAAGCTCACATTTTGATAAAACAGGCAGCTCAAAGATTGAAGCTACCTATTAAATTTATCTGCATAGAGGAACGTTTCTTTCAAAAAATAAAACAGGAAAATTTTGAAGAACCAATATTTTACATAAAACGTTTTATGAGTTTACCTTGGAATTAATTTTCTAAAGAAGGAGGAAAGAAGAGATAGTATGGCAAAAATTATAATAGATGAAGAAAGATGTAAAGGATGTGAACTATGTATTACAGCTTGTAATAAGCACATTATGATTATGTCTGAACATTTTAATAAAAAAGGCTATCACCCAGCTAAACAGATTAAACCCGAAGAATGTACTGGTTGTGCTTTTTGTGCTATGGTGTGTCCAGATATTGCCATTGAAGTATTTAAATAAATTTTTATCAAGGTAAATTATTATAAAATTTAAAATTAAATTTTATCAAGGAGGCTGGGAAATGGGAGAAAAAATATTAATGAAAGGAAATGAAGCAATTGGAGAAGCAGCAATCCGCGCTGGTTGTCGAGTTTATTTTGGTTATCCAATTACCCCTCAAAGTGAAATAACTGCTTATATGGCAAAAAGATTATTAAAAATGAAAGATGCTGCCTTTGTGCAGTCTGAAAGTGAAATAGCGGCGATAAATATGGTTTACGGAGCTGCTGCTACCGGGGTAAGAGCTATGACCTCTTCTTCAAGTCCGGGGATAAGTTTAAAACAAGAAGGAATTTCTTATATCGCCTGTGCTGAATTACCGTGTGTCATAGTAAATATACAGAGAGGAGGTCCTGGATTAGGAAGTATACAGCCTGGACAAGCTGATTATTTTCAGGCTACCAAAGGAGGAGGACACGGTGATTACCATTTAATTGTACTTGCTCCTTCTTCAGTGCAAGAATTAGTTGATTTAACTATGGATGCTTTTGATCTGGCTGATAAATATCGTAACCCGGCAATGATATTAGGTGATGGACTCCTAGGCCAAATGATGGAAGCAGTAGAGTTTAAGAGAAGGAAAAAAGTTGATTTGCCAGATAAAAAGGGATGGGTTTTAGCTGGTTGTAAAGGAAGAAAAAAATATTGTATTGTTCCTTTTAATCTGGATCCTTATGAAATGGAAAGAATGAATTTTAAAATTCAGGAGAAATATATTAAATTAAAAGAAAAAGAAGTTAGATATGAAGCAGCTAATTTAGATAACGCTGATTTAATAATAATTGCTTATGGAACAGTTGCTCGAATTATAAAAACTGTAATTAATAATGCCAAAAAAGAGGGAATTAATATTGGATTAATCAGGCCGATTACTTTATTCCCCTTCCCGGAAAAGATAATTGCCGAGACTTCCGAAAAGGTAAATAAGTTTTTAGTAGTGGAGATGAGCCTGGGTCAGATGGTAGAAGACGTCAAATTAGCAGTGAACGGTAAGGCAGAAGTTAATTTTTATGGTAGAGTAGGTGGGGTTGTACCTACACAATCTGAAATTTTAACCGAAATAAAGAAATATTTAAAATAGATTAACTACATTTAAATGGTATTACGGAGGTGTGTAATAATATTATGAAGAAAGTTTTTGGAAGTCCCAAATCTTTAACTAAAGTTCTTTTTACTTATTGCCCAGGATGTCATCATGGCATTGCCCACCGCTTAATAGCTGAGGTTTTAGATGAATTTGGGGTAAGAGAGAAAACCATAGGAGTATGCCCAGTAGGTTGTTCAGTGTTTGCCTATGTGTTTTTTGATTGTGATATGATTTGTGCAGCGCACGGGAGAGCCCCTGCTGTAGCTACTGGAATGAAAAGATCAAAACCAGATTCTATTGTATTTACTTATCAAGGAGATGGAGATCTTGCCTCTATTGGTACGGCAGAGATAGTACATGCTGCTAACCGAGGTGAGAATATTACTGTTATATTTATAAATAATGCTATTTATGGGATGACCGGTGGACAGATGGCACCCACTACTTTAGTAGGGCAGGTAACCCAGACATCTCCTAATGGCAGAGACCCGAAAACTATGGGTTATCCGATAAAAATGAGCGAAATGTTATCCACCATCAAAGGAGCTACTTATATTTCTCGAGTGGCTTTGACCAAACCTGCCTACATAGTGAAAGCAAAAAAATCAATAAAGAAAGCATTTCAAGTTCAATTAGATGGTAAAGGATTCTCAATGGTGGAGATTTTATCTACCTGTCCTATTAATTGGGGGTTAAGTCCGGTTGAAGCAAATAAGTGGTTGGAAGAAAATATGATTCCTTGTTACCCTTTAGGCGAATTTAGAACTCCTGAGGAGGTGTCTTGAGTGTTAGAGAGAATTATTATTTCAGGATTCGGTGGTCAAGGAATAATGTTAATGGGCAGACTATTGGCTTACGCTGGTATGTTAGAAGGAAAAAATGTTGCCTGGATGCCTTCTTATGGACCAGAGATGAGAGGAGGAACAGCAAATTGCACTGTACTTATTTCATCAAAGGAAATTGGATCTCCAATTGTATCTCATCCAAAAATATTAATTGCTATGAATCAACCTTCATTAGATAAATTTGAACCAAATGTATGTGAGAATGGATTAATTATCTTGAATGATTCATTAATAGAACGTGAAGTAAAAAGGAATGATGTTAATATAATAAGGATTCCTGCAGATGATATTGCTGATAAATTAGGTAATTCAAGAGCTACTAATATGGTAGTTTTGGGTGCTTATGTAAAAAAATCAGGAGTGGTAAAGCTGGAGACTATATTTAAGGCTTTAGAAAAGACTTTAGCTGGACGAAACCAACGTTTAATAAATTTAAATAAAGAAGCTTTAAAGCAAGGCGCAGAATTGATTAAAGAGTGATAAAAATATTTTTATATTGTATTTCATATTGCGTGAAAAGGATTGAATTAATATAATAGTGTAATAGCGTGTAGCGTAGTGTGCATAGATACACTAGAGTACGAGATACGAGATACGATTTATTTATAGAGGAGAATTGTTTAATGGTTAACGAAAAGAGATTAGTAGAATGTTTTATGAAATTAGTCAGGATAGATAGTGTATCCAGAGAAGAGAGGAATTTAGCTGACTTTTTAATAGAAAAATTAGAGGATTTAGGATTAGAAGTTATAGTTGATCAGGCTGGAGAAAAGACAAAAGCTAATACAGGGAATATAATAGCCAGGTTAAATGGCAATTCTAAAGAGGCTACTTCTATTATGTTTGCTGCTCATATGGATACAGTTGTACCAGGAAAAAATATTAATCCTCTTCAGAAGGGAGAAAAGATAGTAAGTACAGGGAAAACAATTTTAGGTGCAGATGATAAGGCCGGAATAGCTGCTTTATTAGAGGCTCTCCACCTTATTAAGAAAAATAATATCCCTTGTGGTGATATAGAGATTGTATTTACTATTTGTGAAGAAGTAGGCTTATTAGGTGCAAAAAATTTAGATATTTCCCATTTAAATGCCCAAATGGGTTTTGTTTTAGATGCTGGGGGACAAGTGGGACAGGTTATTACTACTGCCCCTTCTCAAAATTCCCTTGAATTTATTATTTATGGAAAATCTGCTCATGCCGGTGCAAATCCCGAAGAAGGAATTAATGCCATTCAGGTCGCTGGATTTGTCCTTTCTCGGATGAAGTTAGGCAGGATCGATGAAGAGACCACAGCCAATATTGGAATTATTTCCGGTGGTAGAGCTACTAATATTATTCCTGATGAGGTAACATTAAAAGGGGAAGTAAGAAGTAGAAATGAGGAAAAGTTAGAGAAATATACTGAGCAATTAAAAAAGATAACAGAAGATACAGCCCAAGAATTTAAGGCAAAAGCGAAAGTAAAGATTGAGAGGAAGTATTATTGCTATAATTTATCCCCCCATAATCAGGTAGTTAAGATAGCAGTAAAAGCTGCAGAAGACATAGGATTACAACCATTATTATGTCCCAGTGGTGGGGGGAGTGATGCCAACATATTTAATAAAGAAGGTATGCCCTCAGTTGATTTAGCAGTTGGCATGGAAAAGGTTCATACTGTTGAAGAATATATTCTTATTGAAGAATTAAAAAAGAGCACAGAGTATATTTTATCTATTATAAAAACAGTAGCCAGAGGAGAAAGCTAAGATGGCTAAAGAAGATTATTTTCAGGAAAAAACTTTATCTTCTACCTATATTTACCGAGGAAGAGTTATTAATCTCCGTCAGGATAGAGTAAATCTTCCTGATGGGCGAGAGACTACCCGAGAAATAGTTGAACATCCGGGGGCGGTAGTTCTTTTAGCCCTAACTAATGAAAAAAAGATAGTGATGATTAGACAGTTCAGAAAACCAGCAGAGGAAGTTTTGTGGGAGTTACCGGCAGGAACAGTTGAACCAGGAGAAGATCTGGAAAAATGTGCCCGAAGAGAATTAGAAGAGGAAACCGGTTATTATCCTCGAAAGATTAAAAAGATAATAACTTTTTTCTCCACACCGGGGTTTTGCAATGAAAGACTGACTCTCTTTTTAGCAGAAGATTTAAAAAAAAGAAATAAAAGTGAAGAAACTGATGAGTTTATTAAAGTTAAACTGATTGATTTAGATGAAGCACTTAGATTAGTGAAAGAAAATGTTATTAAAGATGCTAAGACTATTATAGGAATATTGTATCTTGTATCTCGTGAATTGTAACTCGTGAATAAGATAGAAGTCAGAAGCCGGGAGCCAGAAGTCAGAAATAGTTCTGTCATTGCGAACGACCGTAGGGAGCGTGGCAATCTCGACGAGATTGCTTCGTCGTTACACTCCTCGCAATGACATACATAATATTGGCGTAAGGGTTTGATTTATCAAACCCGTGAGGAATTGAGAATGAAAAAATATTTTATGGATTTACATGTACATATTGGTAGAAGCAATAGCGGGACCCCTGTAAAGATAACCGCCTCCCGGGACCTAACTTTTGCCAACATTGCCCGGGAATGTAAATACAGAAAAGGGATTGACATTGTAGGTATCGTTGATTGTGCTTCACCTGAAGTAATTGACGATATTTCCCAGTTAATCAACAGCGGAGAAATGAAACCTTTAAAAGAAGGTGGCTTAATTTATCAGGACAAAGTTACTATTATTTTAGGCTCAGAAATTGAAACTAAAGAAAAAAGTGGAGGATATTCCCATCAGATAGCCTATTTTCCCTATTTTGAAGATATAAAAGAATTTAGCAAGGCGTTATCTCGACTGGTTACCAATGTGAGTTTAAGCAGTCAAAATTGTAAAATTAGTGCCCAGGAAGCCTTCCAAATTATAAACCGGATTGGGGGAATTTTAATCCCCGCACATGCTTTTACTCCCCATAAAAGTGTTTATGGAAATTGTGTAAAAAGATTGAGAGAGATGTTTAGTAAATCTACCCTAAAGAAGATTCCAGCTATAGAATTGGGATTGAGTGCAGATACAGAGATTGCTGATCGATTAAAAGAGCTGGCTCAATTTACCTTTTTAACTAATTCGGATGCTCATTCCTTACCTAAAATTGGGAGGGAATATAATATAATAGACCTGGAGAAGGCAAATTTTAAGGAAATGCTTTTAGCTTTACAGAGAAAAGATGAAAGAAAAATAACGGCTAATTATGGACTTGATCCAAAATTAGGTAAATATCACCGAACCTTTTGTGAAATCTGTAATTATACTACTACCAGTAATCCTCCAGTTTATAAGTGTGAAAAATGCGGAAGTGATAAAATAGTAAAGGGTGTTTTTGATCGGATTGTGGAAATTGGAGATTATCAGCAATCTTTACCTCCTCCTCCTCATCGACCATCTTACTTTCATCAGGTTCCTTTAGAATTTGTACCTGGAGTAGGTAAAAAGACCTTAGATAGATTATTTAGCTATTTTGGTACTGAAATGAATATATTTAAGGCTTCTTATCAGGAAATCAGTCAGGTAGTAGGATTTGAAATTGCCCAAGATATAATTTTAGCCCGAAAGGGACTTTTAAAGTTAAGCCCAGGTGGTGGAGGAAGGTATGGAAAAGTCAAACAAAAAGAAAAAGTTTCAAGAGAAGAAAATTTACAGTTAAATTTCTAATTTTTTTACTGATTCTTAATAAAAAGAAAATTAGTTTATCTGAAACTAGTTGATTTATATTGATTATAATCAACTAGTATTTTTTTTAAAAATTTTTTTATAAAAAAGAGGAAAATTGAAATTTTTGTAGAATATATTAATACAAGGTATATTTTAGCATCGGAATTTCAAAGAAATTCCGATGGTAAAAGGTAAATACTTTTTTGAATAAGGAATGGATTTTAACAAGATTGTCAGGAAAGATATTGTATAAAACCGAGAAGAAATAACAAAAGGCATAGGGGTTTCAGGGGAGTTTACTCCCCTGACAATCTTGCAAGATAATTATATAAAGGAGAATGGTGATTGAGGTTTTCATCCGAGCTATTGGAAGAAATTAGAAATCGTTGTGATCTTGTAGACATAATTTCGGAATATGTTCCTTTAAAACCTGCGGGAAAGGGGTTTAAAGCACTATGTCCTTTTCATGAAGAGAAGACCCCCTCTTTTATGGTTAGCCCTGAAAAGCAGTTGTTTCATTGTTTTGGATGTGGTGAGGGAGGCAATGTTTTTAATTTTGTTATGAAGTTTGAGAAGGTTGATTTTTTTGAAGCGGTAAAGATGCTGGCTAAAAAAGCAGGTGTAACTCTCCCGACAGATGAAAGAAAAGAGAATCTTCTCTATAAACAAAAAGAGCGGCTGTATAAATTAAACAGTTTGGTGGCTAATTATTATCGAGAATGTTTATTTCGGACTACCCGTGGAAAAAAGATAATAAATTATCTTAAAAAAAGAGGAATTAATGATAAGACTATCGAAAAGTATAGATTAGGGTATGCTCCTGCTGGATGGGATGTATTAACTAATTTTTTAAAGAAAAAAAATTATTCCTACGAAGAACTGATTGAAGCAGGACTTACAAAAAAGGGCAAAACAGAGGGTAAATTTATCGATCATTTTAGAGATAGGATAATTTTCCCCATCTTTAACGTACAGGGGAAGATAATGGGCTTTGGAGGCAGAGTTTTGGGTGATTCCTTACCTAAATATATAAACTCACCTGAAACACTGATTTATAACAAAGGGAGCAATTTATATAGTTTAAATTTTGCCAAGGAAGACATTCGAAAAAAGAATAGTGTAATTATTGTAGAGGGCTATACTGATATTTTAATTGTCCAACAATATGGATTTAATAATGGAGTAGCTTCTCTGGGGACAGCTTTAACTATAAAACAGATAAAATTGATAAAACGGTTTACAGATAATGTGTTGATCGCTTATGATGCAGATTCAGCTGGTAATATGGCCACTCTTAGAAGTCTTGATTTGCTTATAAAAGCTGGTCTTGAGGTTAAAATTGTAGTCTTGTCCCAAGGTTATGATCCTGCTGATTTTTTAGTTAAAAGAGGGAACAAAGCTTTTCAATCTTTAATTGATAGCTCTCTATCCTTGATGGATTATAAATTAAAGCTTTTATATGCAAAATATAGCATCAATGTTATCGAGGGAAAAGTAAAAATTATTAAAGAAATTTTACCTACTTTAGGTGTAATAGGTAATGAGGTTGAGCTGAGAGCCCAGATTAAAAAAGTATCTGAAGAGCTAAAATTGTCTGAAGAAGCAATCTTAATTGAATTAAAAAAATATAAAAAAGGGACAAAGGATTTTACGTATAATTTTATTAAACCTGATTCTGTGCCAGGAAATGTTACAGCCGAAAAAATCCTTATTGGCTGTATGTTGGAAGATAAGGAAATTGCTCAGAAGGTGCTAAAAAACTTGCAAGTAGAAGATTTTACGGTCTTATTATATCGGAAAATTGTATCAGTTATTGAAAGACTCTTAAAAGATGATAAAGAAATAAATTCTCAAAAAGTTATTGATTGTTTAGATGATGATAAGGCAGCAAATTTAATTTCCAGGATTTTAATAGAAGAAGTAATAACTTTTGATAAAAAAGTAATTTCTGGGTACATCAGTACTATAAATAATTTTAAGTTGGTTCAAGAGAAAAAAAATCTTGAGAAAAAAGCAAAAATACTTGATGAGAAGATAAAAAAATCTGAGAAGATAGAAGAAAATGATTTGAAAGAATTAGGGAAAATTGCTCAGCAGTTAAAAGCTCGAGATGTGAATTAATATTTTTTATTCACTTTCAATTTAACTAAATAAGTAATTTTACTTTTAAGAAGGAAGGCTTGGGAATAAATGGGAAAAAAGAAAATTATTGAAGAATTAATTAAAGAAGGAAAGGAACAAGGTTACTTAACTTACAAGGAAATAGAAAAATTTTTAGCAGATGATGTTGTAGATGTAAATAAAATAGAAGATCTATATGATACCTTGAGTGAATCCGGGATCGATGTAGTTGAAAATGATGAAGAGGGTAATTTGTTGATCAAGGAGAAGGATATTGAAGAAAAAGATAAACTAAACTCTATTCATAAAGAGGAGTTAGGCTTACAGGTAGAATTAGCTAAAGCATTAGAGTTAGATGATCCGGTAAAAATGTACTTAAAGGAAATAGGGCAGATAAAACTCTTAAGAGCTAGTCAAGAAGTAGAATTAGCCAAGAGGATGCAAAGAGGAGATCATAGGGCCAAGAAGAGGTTAGTGGAAGCAAATTTAAGATTAGTAGTAAGCATTGCAAAGCGATATGTAGGAAGAGGAATGTTATTTTTAGATCTTATTCAGGAAGGTAATATGGGTTTGATAAGAGCTGTAGAAAAATTTGATTACAAAAAAGGATACAAATTCAGTACTTACGCTACCTGGTGGATAAGACAAGCAATTACCAGAGCTATAGCCGATCAAGCCAGAACAATTCGAGTTCCTGTTCATATGGTAGAAACTATTAATAAATTAATACGGGTATCACGTCACCTCTTACAGGAATTAGGACGAGAGCCCACTATTAGTGAAATAGCTAAACAAATGGAAATCACTGAAGATAAAGTGAGAGAAATATTAAAGACTGCCCAGGAACCCGTTTCTTTAGAGACCCCAATAGGAAAAGAAGAGGACAGCCATTTAGGAGATTTCATAGAAGATAAAGAATCACCTGCTCCCCCTAAAGTTGCTTCTTATACTCTTCTAAAAGAGCAATTAAATGAAGTATTAAATACTTTAACCTATCGTGAGAAAAGAGTATTAGAATTGAGATTTGGAATTGCCACTGGTCATCCTCATACCCTGGAGGAAGTGGGTAAAGAGTTTGGAGTAACCAGAGAAAGGATTCGTCAGATTGAAGCAAAGGCACTAAGGAAATTGAAATACCCACCTAGAAGTAAAAAGTTAAGAGATTATTTAGAATAAACAAAATTAAACACTATCTGGCAGTATAAAAAGTTTAGAATAATTAAAGTTTAAAGTAACTAATATTTATTTTAAAAATATATCTTTTAAGTCAATGAAATTATTGACTCGGATAGGGTTTTTGGGTATAATTACTTGTGACCTTCCTCGGTAGCTCAACGGTGGAGCATCCGGCTGTTAACCGGAGGGTTGTAGGTTCGAATCCTACCCGGGGAGCCAGGCAGAACGAGAA